>ERZ869936.81-NODE-81-length-129045-cov-52.332212_pt1 | contig 129045 bp, 106 predicted proteins | sample MGYA00520876_ERZ869936 | MGnify/ENA primary metagenome ERZ869936 (study PRJEB32218, sample SAMN09650985) | biofilter metagenome | isolation source: enrty point of leading RO module | place: Saudi Arabia: Thuwal, RO plant located on Red Sea | collected 2016-02-17 ...
CGACGAACGGCTTCCAGGCGGTGCTGTTCGGGGCGAACGGCGATGTCCCGCTGCCCTCAAGTGTCAGTGTTCAATGATCAGGGACCAAGTTTCAATGGTCAGGTATCAGTGTCTGATCTCAAAGTTCAAATTTCAGATCTCAGACAAGGAACCAAAATAGAAAACCATCTGATCATTGATCCTTGATACCTGACCATTGATGCCTGAGCCTAGCGAGGTTTGATCTCGATGTAGAGATCGAAACTGCCTTCGGTCAGCCCCTCGGCTCCCGCGACGCCGATCAAAATGCTGTAAGGGCTGTTTACAGAGATGTATTCGACCTTGCGGCCTGTGTCTTCGTTCTGCACTCTTCGGGTAGCCGAAACATTCGCATAAATCGGGTAGCTCGCCTCGCAGGAAATGGCCCTTGATACATTCGGCGGAACCGGTTGGTCACCCCTGGCACTTTGCCTGAGCGCGTACAGGTTGATCTTCTTTCCATCCTCCGGTTTCAGGACGATCTTCATCGATGAGGCCGCGGGTAGCGTGACCCTATAAAAAACATGACTCCCGTCAAACTGTTCGAACCGAGTGCCCGGAAAGCACGCAACTGAACTGTTTTCCGCCCATCGAAGCGATGACAGCTTCTGTCCGTCTGAGAGCTTCCCCGATATCATTCCAGTGTCCGAGTCGGCCGGCATCTGGATATTCGTAACCGTTACCTTTTCACCTGCGGCTGCTGCTCCCTGTGCAAATGCTGATGATGACACGACCAAAATGGCGATAAAGACCGCTATAACCTTGTACATTCTTCCCTCCTGTTGATTTGTGTTCTCTCGGTTCTTTGTGTGGTCGGTCGCATCTTATCATCTGCCGGTGCTGACGGGATAACTGGGGTTCGAACGTGAGTGTTCAAAGTCCAGGGTTCAATTTCAGGCACGCTCCCTGACGATCGTGTTTCCGCCAAGAAGTCTGTCTCCTGTCTCGCCGCTCCGTGGCGAAGACCTCGAACTCATGGTGTTGACGTTTAGCCGACCCGTTCACGGGTCGGACCCACCCGTGAACGGGTGGGCTAAACCAACGCGTATCGTAAGCACCGCAGCACCCATCACTTTAAAAAGCGTCCGCCCGAGTCTTGCGACCCGGGCGGATTGAAGTAAGAAACGCTTGCTATTGCTGAGCGAATTCAGGTTGCAGTATAAGTCCTGCGCGCGTCAGTTCGTAACGGCCCCGTCCGAAGCTGCCCTCTGATCTAAGGATCATTGCTATGAAATAATCCTGGCTCATCAGGCGAACGATAAAGGCTTTGTTCTCTCCGGAGATCGTCATCTCGGTGAGCCTTCCCAGCTTCCCTCCCCTGTTGGCGCGGCTAGCCGCTACAACCAGCGAGGAACACTCAGCTACCGTGATCTCCAGGTCCGGGTCGGGCATCCCCTCGCTCCAGACCTCTTCGACGGGAATCCCGTCGAAGCCCATTATCAATACTCCAAGACAACCGTTAGTACGCTGCAAAATATCGTGCAGGACTTTCCTGAACATCTGAAGACATTTCCCTAGTTATCCGGATTCGGCGATGACGCGGGCTGAACCTCACTTGCAGGATCATCCGCCGGAACAGCGACCGTAGGTCGGTTCGGCTTCGGCGTCGCCGTCGGATTCGAATTCGAGGGAGGATTGCCAAGCGGTACGGGCTGTACCAGCAGGGCGCCTTCGTCTACGTCTGCATCCTGGTCCTGATCGTAGTCAGGCCTGTAGATGCGCGGAGTGATGAAGAAGAGGATCTCACTCGTATCACGAGCGGTCGTCTTCCTCTTAAAGAGGTTACCGATGATCGGGATTCTCGAAAGACCCGGCGTGCGGTTGACGATCTCGCTTTCGGAATCGAAGAGCGCTCCGCCAACGACGGTCGTTCCACCGTCCGGAACCATGACTTCCGTCTGCATCCTTTGAACGCTGATCGGCGGCGCGCCACCGTCACCCGTGCCTGCCGGAACGGTATTGTTTTCAGCTACGACGTTGAGAATGATCGTGCCCACATTGGTGATCTGCGGGGTGACCGCGAGCCTCAACGGAACCGGAACATACTCGGTAGTAACGACAACACCCGCGTCCGAGCTGTTCGGCTGGATCGTAGTGACAGGGATCTGTGAACCGCTTTCGATCTCTGCCGGGCGATTGTTCAGCGTGGTGATTCTCGGGGTCGCGATCGTCTTGACGTGGCCCTTCTGCTCACCGGCAGCTAGTTCGGCGTTTATCGTAGTCGTGCCGATCGCGCTCGTCGTAAGCGAGATGATGGTGTTCGAAACTACGCTACCGAAGTCGGTGCCAGCTCCGATGACCGTTTCACCCTTGTTGCCGATCGCAACACCTGAGAGCTTCAGACCGAGGTCACGGCTGAAGTTTCGGGTAGCGGCGACGATGCGCGCTTCGATCTCAACCTGCGGAGCAGGCTGATCAAGATACGATATAAGCCTGCGCAAAGCCTTCACGTTCTCAAGCACGTCAGTAATGATAAGCGTGTTGGTGCGTGCTTCGACCTCGACCGTTCCACGCCTCGAAAGACGCTTCTGGACGATTCCAAGAACACCCTGATCCTGGCCGGCCTGGCCGCCGACTCCTGCACCTGAGCTAGTGTTGGCAGTGGTCTGGCCTCCGGTGTATCCGCTGGATCTTCCGCCCTGGCTTGAAAGGTCATTGATGGCCCTTGCGTAGTTGAGCCTAACAAATTCTGTATAGAGCGGCGCGCTGTCAAGCTGGCTTTCCTTTATCTCTTCAAGCAGCTTGCGTTCCTGCGCCAGTGATTTCTGGTCGGAGATCCTTAGGATCGGGCCGTTGACCTGGACGCCGAGTTCCTGCGCCCTGAGGATCGAATCGAGAGCCACGTTCCAAGGAACCTCGCTGACGTTCACGGTTACGGGAACGTCTTTGACCGACCGATCGATCACGAAGTTGATACCGTATTGTTCGGTAATGTAATTAAGGATATCGCGGATGTCGGCGTTGACAACGTTTAAGTTGATCGCCTCGCCCTGGAAGCCCGCTTCGCCATACTTCATTCCCTGGTTCTGCGGCGCCACGTCCTGAGCGAACGCCGTTACGAGCAGGCTGCTCATAATCACCAGAACAAAGATGGCTCGTGAGCCGGTTTTGCCTATTTTCTGAACAAGTGTCATTGTTTCTTACCTCATAAATTGGCCTCTTTCAGGAGGAAAGAGATCCTATTGTGCGAGTTTGCTTTGGCTGGGCACGGGCGTCCTGCCTGCGACAGCCCGCGTGTTGTAGTCGCCGAATTCCGGCGTTATGACCCTTTTTTCTTGTTGGAGGTCGGGCGTTTCGACTTCTTCGAAGTCTTGGCCGCATCTTCGTCAGACGAGTTGTTCATTTCCTCCAGCGGAGACACGATCGCGTCGGAACTTCCGCTCTTGGCGGTGCGTGCGCTGGGGACGTACTCATCGGAAGGAGCGGTGCCCTGGATCTCCTGTTCCATCGAGTACTCTCTAAGTGCCTTGTTCTCGACTGAAGATACGAACTTGTTGTTGCTCCACTTGGTGACCTTCCGGAAAACAAGCCGGTTCTCTTCAACCGCGACCAGTTGGCCGTCAAAGAACTTTTCACCCGGATAGATCGTGTATGAAAGTTTGATGGGTGTAGCCTCGACCATCGCACCGTATCCCCTCGGCGTCTTGAAAATACCGGTGACGGACATCTCGTCGAGAAGCAGAACCGATGTGACTTTGGGTATGGGCTGACCGTTCATCGCGGCCTTTTCCCTCATTTCCTTGTAGTACTCGATCCTCGATTCGATCGAAGGAGCTGCGACCACGATAGGACCCTTTGGCTCAGAGCTTGTGGACGAACCCGGGCTGTCAACCCTTCTTTCGTATGCAGGCTTGCAAAACGGGTCGCCTGAGCACTGAGCGGAGACTTCGTTTGCCGATCCGCTCAGGAGCAAGAATCCGACGGCGGCGAAGGCCACGGAAAGAATTCGTTTCGTGTTTGATTTAGTCATCGTTTCTCTCACTCTCTAGCTGTGTTTGAACAACAAGATGATCACTGGGCGGCCGGGGCCGTTGTCGTACCTGGTTGCGCCGGAGCTCCAGGCTTTCCGGGTGCCGGTTGTGCGGGAAGCGGCTTCCCGTCAGGTCCGAGAATCGGCTTTCCGTCGGGGCCTATTTGAATCGGATTGGCGAGATTGTCGAGATCCTCCGGCGATGCATAAAAGGCCGTAAGAAGGAACTTGGCGTGCAGTGTCTTCGCCGGCGTCTGCTTGTCGAGCTGCGTCAAGCTGAAGTCGGTAATGGAGACGATCCTCTGGAGCTTGGCCATTTTGTCGAAGAAGTCCCTGAGGTTTGCGAAGTTACTGTCGACCTCAACTTCTACCGGCTTCGCCATAATGAAGTCTTGCTGTGTGTCTTCCCGCGGCGAGAACCTGTTCACGATCAATCTCGAGCCGCTTGCCGTGTCCTGAAGACCCTGCAGTACGTTCGTGATCTCCCGTTGTTCGGGAAGAAGGACCTTCAGTTCGTCATATTCCTGCTCTTTTGCGGCATACAGCGACCTGAATTCGTTGATCCTCTGCGTGGCGATCTGCGCTGCCTGGTTCTTTGCCTGAAGCTGTGCGACCTGGTCGTTCAGCTGGCTGACCTCTTCGCGCATACCGGCGGTCAGGAAGTACCAGACCGTCAGGTACATCAACGCCCCTACACCGACCAGAAGAATAAGTTGCCAGTACCAGGTTAGGTTCTTTAGTCTGTTCATCTCTTCAACATCCTTGTCTAGAGTCTTTTCCGCCTGAAGGCTTCAAGCTCGCTGTATTGAGTTAACGATCGGTTAGGACTTTGGTCCTGAAACGGCTTTGTCCGGTTGAGCGCCTTGAGCACCGGCTTCCGCTGCCAGCGAGTTGCTGGAAGCACCGGCTTTCTCGGGCGTGTAGGCGCACCTGATGGTGAAATCTACGACTTCAACCTTGGGAGCCTCGGAACTCTGCGAGACGTTCTGTGGAGCGACCTCTTTCCTCTGGGTCTCGATTCCCAGGTTCGAAAAGAGCCCGGCTGAGAATTCGAGGCTTCGGCCGAATTGTGTGATCGCAAGCTCGTTCCTCGAGTTACCGGTGATGGTCAGCTGATCTCCTTCCTGCTCCACGCTTACCAGGTGGATGTCCGGAGTCATCTTGATCCTTTCGCGGATAGCTTCAAGAACTGCACTTGGTCCTGCCTGCGAGTTTCGAAGCTTCTTGATCGCCTCGATCCTCAGGTCGATGTTCTTGATCTTGGCTTCGAGCTCACGCTGTTCTTTCATTACAGCCTCAAGCTCTGCGGCCCTGCGCTTCTGTTCTTCAAGCTGCTGCTCAGCAACCGCCTTTGCACGGACAGTGCTGATAATGTCCCAGCCGATTACGCCAAGGGTCATCACGAACACCACGATGGCGAGCAGAAGAAGGCGGGTGACCGGGCTCGACGTTTTGCGCTCTACCGCAGAAACGGCGCCGCCCTGTCTTTCTGTAACCGAATTCAGTAAGTTAAATCTGATCATTTGACTTCTACTCCTCTCAATGCGAGACCAACGGCCACTGCCATTTCGGGCATGATCTCACTCAGATAGTCCGGATCGAACTTGTTGTGATCCACGTTGATCTGACGGAACGGGTCGAGAACTTCGACGGGCATTTCAAGCTTCTTCGAGAGTTCCTCTCTGAGGCCTGCCATTTTTGATCCGCCGCCGGAGATCAGGATCTTTTCCACCTTGATGTCGTCGTTGTCGCTGGTAGCGCGATAAAAGTCGAAGGTCTTCTGGATCTCCATCGCAACCATCTCGGTGACGTTGCTTATGAGTGGCTCGATCGCCGTCTCATCAACGCTTTCAAGCGCTTCCGGGACTCCGCGCTTTACTGCTTCAGCCTGGCTGTAGCTGAAACCGAGGTTCTTCTGGAGGATGTCCGTGAACTGGCTTCCGCCGATCGTCATGTCTCGCGTGAACAGGGACTGCGTACCTTTGACAATGTTCACGTTCATCGTCGAGGCACCTATATTAAGGAGTGTGACGATGGACTCCGGATCGGGCTGGTAATTGATCTCGTAGCAGTTCTGGAGAGCGAATGTGTCGACGTCGATGACGACAGGCGACTTTCCGGAGAGCTGGATTGCCTGCTTGATATTGTTTAGCCTTTCCTTCTTGCAGGCGGCGATCATCACATTCGTAGAGTCAACGTCCTCTTCCGTCACGTGATAATCGAGACTGACCTCGGACAGGTCATACGGAATATGTTCTTCAGCGTGCCAGTCGATAGATTCCTCGAGTTCTTCCCGGCTCATTGCGGGAAGGACGATGTTCTTAATAATGACTGAATGACCGCTCACGCCGGTGACAACCTTAGGAGCCTTGACGCTGCTGTCATTGCAAACGATCTGGATCGTTTCCGCGACCGCGTTGAGCTCCATGATCTGGCCGTCGACCACTGTTTCGTCCGGAAGGTTTTCGAACCCCAGGTTCATCAGGGTCAGGTTGTTCATCTTGCCGTCGAGCTCGACGACCTTTACTGAACTTGAGCCGACATCCAAACCGGCAACGCTTTTCTTTTTACCGAACAGCATTATTTTAGTTACTCCTTATGGCTTCTGGGTCAATCTCTTTTAGCGATGGGTGTGAGCAGTTTGTTGAAAAGTGTCGATCACAGAATGCCGGCCGTCGTGCAGGGTAGGGCCACCTTTTTTCGGATTGACGGTATAGACAGGATTTGTTCGAGTTAGGTCGGAACTGAGAGTCTGACCAGATTCTGTGATCGGTACCCGTTTAGAACGATACTAGAAGATCGGAAGGCTCTACCGGGCCGCTGTGTTCGATGTGTGAAATCGCTTTCATCTGAGTTAGGTGGCGATAGGTTGCAACACAGACTGTGTTGCCACTTAACAAAGCTACACGATTGATAAATTGATGTCAACATCTTTTTGCATTGTTTAACATCAACTTGAACGATTTTTCTTCAGCGAGAAAATGAGGTTTCTCTCAGTGATCGTTTTCTCGTCAATCTGACGCGCGGATGAGATCCGGCCAGGAGCTCTGTGATGGTGACTCAGGTGTGCTGCCTTTGGATTGCTTTGAACAGCGTGAGGGAAAGTGAAGTTGGTGGACTTGTGCCCGACTTATAGGAGTAATTATACCAACGGCTCAAGGGGGAAGATCTTAGCTTGATTCGAATTCGTTTTGCCGACCCGTTCACGAGTGGTTTATAGCTATGAGGCTGCGGCTTTGCCGAATCGATGTGCGGAAAGGCACGGCCTTTCCGGCGTTGATTCCCAAACAGCCAGATCGGGGTCGGAGCCCCCGAACAGTCTCAGGCAGACTCGGACGATAAGCCGGAGGCTTACCGCACAGCTCAACGGAGGAGCCGCTCCAAGATGTTTATACCGGAATGTGTTTTCGGATGCGCGCCGTGTTTTGAGGTTCTCATCCCTCAGGAGCTAACATCCGTCGCCGCTCCGCGCCGACGACCTCGAACTCACGTTGTTGACGTTTAGCCGAGTATCGTAAGCACCTCAGCCCTCATTACTTGCTTATGCCCGTCGCTGGCGCTCCGGGTTCCGATTTCCTCATCGCTCGGTCCTCAGCACTGTCTTCAGGCGTGAGGATCTCCCGCCGGCGGGCTGCGCGGGGGGCGCTCGCCGCCGGACAGGAGAGGGATTCGCGATCGGTGCTTAGTCGGAGTCCTTTCTGCCTACCTCGTTTGCGTCGAGAACCCACTTCGACCAGAGGTGCTTTCGAAGTTCACTTGCAAGCAGATCGTCGAGTTTCTCGAGAGCCATCAGTTGTTCCTGGGCCTCCTTTCGTTCACCACGCTCTATATGCATAAGGCCGAGATTGTAGATAGCGCTTGCGAATGAGGGTTTTAGCCTTACCGCTTCTTTGTAGTACCTGAAGGCCTTCTTCTTCTTCCCCATGTCGTCCACGACAACGCCAAGATTGTTCAGGGTTTCAGCATCCTCCGGATCCAGCTTGTGAGCGCGTTCGAGGCTCTTCAGGGCGGCCGATTTTTTGCCGAGCTTGTAGAGCGTCACTCCCATGCTGCAATGTGCTTCAACCATGTTCGGCCTTAGCTTTATCGCCTTCCTGAACAGCTCGAGCGCTTTGTCCAGTTCCCCCAACCTGTCGAGCGAGTTTGCGTAGTTGTTGAGGGTGATCGCATCGTTCGGATCGATCTCGAGCGCCCGTTCGTAGTACCGCGTGCTGACCTCGTGTCTTTCCGCGAGGCTGTAGACTTCCCCGATCGACGCTATTCCGTCGACAAACTCGGGGTTCTCCTCGACAAGTTCTTCAAAAACCTCGATCGCATCCGTGAATTTTGCGAGCCGCACGTAAGACCGGCCCAGGTTGTATCTGCAGGTGAAACATCCGGGATTGGCTTCGATCGCCCTTTCGAAGTAGCTCTTTGCCTTTTGGTAGTTGCCTTCGTTAAGCCCAGTCTCGACCCCTAGCTTGTTCAAGGCTCTGAAGTCGGTAGGTTCAGAAGTTTTGGCGTCAGCCTTGCTCTCGATGTCGGTGAAGGAGTTAATCGGAACTTCATCTCCTACCTGTAACGTCCTTTCCCGAAACTGGGCGCTGGCTGGTACTACGAGAACTATGAGTGCGAGCAATATGAAGGTATTTCTCATTGTCTTCTCCAAGACGCGAACAGCGGCCAGATCGCGTCAGACCAATTCAAGCAGCAACGCCGGGGGGATGAGTGAAGGCTTTCATTCCAACGGGTGCCGTTCTTGAAGAATGAATGCGCTGTAGATGTATCAAGCCTTCTGGACGGATAACACCACTCCTCAGGGCTTTGTTTCACAAATCCCTAACTTTTGATAATTGATTGATTTGATTGATGTTATCCGTACAGACACACGGATTTAATCCGAAGAATCGGACGGGATCGGAGGGCAGGCGTCCAGCCTGCATCGAGTGATGAGTAATGAGAGATGAGGAATCGGAACCCGGAGCGCCAGCGACGGGCATAAAGTAGTGATGAGGACTGAGGAGTGATGACTTAGGACTGAGGAGCGTACGACAATTGAATGTTTAGCCCGCCCGTTCACGGGTAGGTCCGACCCGTGAACGGGTCGGCTAAACGTCAACACCGCGAGTTCGAGGTCTTCGCCGCGGAGCGGCGAGGGAGGTTAGCCGGGTGGAGCCGAATTCGCAACCCGGGGTCAAAGGACGAACATTTCCAACAGCCCCGGAGGGGCGGCACCTTCAGAACCCGGAGCGCCAGCGACGGGCAAGAACAAATGATGGGTGATGGGTGATGGGTGATGGGTGATGGGTGATGGGTGATGAGGAGAGTACGACAAGGTTTAGCGTGCAGCAATAGCGCGGCATCACTCCCACCGTTTAGAGCAGCGCTCTGCGCTGCATGCAACGCGAAGCGTTGCTCTAAACGAGCGGCTCCGCCGCCGTGATGTGCGGTAAGCCTCCGGCTTACCGTCCGAGCTTATCAAAGACTGTTCGGGGGCTTCGCCCTCAGTTAAGTAGTTTGGGAGCCAACATCGGAAAGGCACAGCCTTTCCGCGGATCGGGGCGGCAAAGCCGCAGGCCGAACATCTCGGTTTGGATTGCCCCCACTCATAAATGGGTGAGCTAAACACCTCCTGTTCACCGCTCACTGCTCACCGCTCACTGATCGATGATCAATGACCATTGACTACGCGTCCGGGAGCAGTTCCCAATACCCGACGTCAATCCAGCGGCCGAGCTTGTAGCCGACTTCCTCAAAATGAGCAACTTTCTTGAACCCAAGTTTCTCGTGGAACCTGATACTCGCGTCATTTGGAAGAGCGATTCCTGCGATGTAGGCGTGGGTAAGAGTCTCGGCAAGCTCGTCAAACAGGCGATCGTAAAGCCGGGTCCCGATCCCCTTTTGCTTAGCGTCGTTCCGCACATATATAGAGACTTCGGCGGAATGTTCGTACGCCTGCCGAAGCTTGAACTGCGCGGCGAACGCATATCCGACGACTACACCGTCTGCTTCTGCGACAAGGAAAGGATACTCGCTACCCGATCGCTCGATCCTGCTTCCCATCTCGGACTCATCTACCGGCTCTGTCTCAAATGTATGGTGGGTCTGCGTGACGTAGTAATTGTAGATCTCAGCGACCTGGCCTGCGTCTTCTCTTGTTGCTTGGCGGATATCCATTGTTAGAAGACCCTTATAGTAAATCGAGAATCGTAAATCGTAAATAGATGAGCGGTCATTGAGAATTGAAAATGAAGAATTCGATTCGAAGGTTCCGCAAACCTATGCACACCGACATGAGTGTCGCTGCCCGGCGCGATCAACGCAGTCAGCTAGAACGCCTTCTAGGACAATAATTCTCAATTCCCCATTCTCAATTCCCCATTCTCAATTCCCCATTCTCAATTCCCAATTCTCAATTCACAATTCCCCATTCACGATTCACGAATTACGATTCACCGCTCTTCGCCTCCATCTTTCCCAAGCTCGACCAATGAACTTCATCGGGTCCGTCCGCAATACGGAGCATCCGCGCGATCGTCCAGGCGAAGGCAAGAGGAAAGTCCTGCGACACACCGGCTCCGCCAAACACCTGAATTGCGCGGTCGATAACTCCCAACGCCATTGATGGCACAACGGCCTTGATCATCGCGATCTCCTTTCTTGCCGCTTTGTTGCCGTCGCGGTCCATCAGCCACGCCGTCTTCAGCACAATCAGGCGCGCCTGATCGATCTCAGCCCGTGATCGCGCGATCCATTCGCGGACGACGCCCTGTTCCGAGATCTTTCTCCCAAAAGCGATGCGCTCGTTCGCTCGCTTAGACATCATCTCAAGAGAGCGTTCGGCGAGACCGATCAAACGCATGCAGTGATGAACACGCCCAGGCCCCAGCCTTCCCTGAGCGATCTCGAAACCTCGCCCTTCGCCGAGGATCAGATTCTTCTCTGGCACCCTAACATCCTCGAACAAGATCTCGGCGTGGCCATTCGGAGCGTCGTCATAGCCCAAAACCGTCAAATGCCGTTCGACCGAAACACCCTCTGCATCCATCGGGACGAGTATCATCGACTGCTGAAGACGGCTCGGCGCTTTTGCATCGGTCTTGCCCATGAAAATAGCCAGTTTGCATCTTTCATCAACCGCTCCCGTCGTCCACCATTTGCGGCCGTTAAGAACGTATTCGTCGCTCTCGGCCTTTATCGAAGCGCGTATGTTCGTGGCATCGGACGATGCGACGTCGGGCTCCGTCATCGCGAAGCAGGAACGGATCTCACCGTTCAAGAGAGGTTTCAACCAGCGCTCCTTTTGATCTTCAGTGCCGTACATATGCAGCACTTCCATGTTTCCGGAATCGGGAGCCGAACAGTTGAACACTTCAGCTGACCAATAGACGCGCCCCATCTCTTCAGCAAGCGGAGCGTAATCCACGTTCGAAAGTCCTGAGATGTCCGGGAGAAAGAGATTCCAGAGGTCCTTCTCTTTAGCTTTGGTTTTTAGATCCTCTATCAGCTGGAGAGGCTTCCATCGTTCGCCATCGTTTATCTCGGAGTGGTAGCGCTGTTCGTTAGGATAAATATGCTCCGACATGAAAGCGCGGAGCTCGGCAAGCTTTGTGCGGGATAGTTGTGAGTGCTCAAAGTCCACGGATTAAAGGGTCATTCGATCATCGATTCTATCTGCTTCAGGCCCTTCGTAACATCACCTTCAAACTCAACCCTGAGGGCCCTTCGCTCGCGGTCGAGAAGCACCTGAAAATCTCCACGCGCCTGCGCGTCCTTTACGACGCTGAAGGTGTAGCTCTTTCCGGGAACATCGACCTTGTTTTCGTCAGCTCCCGAGATCTGCAGAAAGACGCCCGTGCCCGGTCCGCCCTTAAATGCCTGCCCTGTCGAATGGAGAAAACGAGGGCCGAACTGAACGCTGGTTGACACGCCGTAGCGGCTAATGATCTTCTCGCGGATCCTCTCAAGCACCTCCGAGTTCGCGTCGTTCATTTCAATGTAAGCCAGGATCGCTGCGTAGTCGCCCGGAGCGATCCTCTCGAAGTGCGCATTGATGATTCCGCCAGCCGATCCAGGTTCGCCGATCGCCACACGGTTCTCGGAGCTAGAGTGGAATGACATCCCGTCGCCCTCGAAGAAAGCTTTGTCTGCAGGAAGCTCTCCGGTCTCTTCGTAGCTGTCGGTCAGCTTTCTCGCTTCCACTTTCGCCGACTCGACGTCAGGCTGGTTGAACGGGTTGATGAACATCAAGTGCCCAGCCACCGCGGTCGCAAACTCCCATCTGAAGAACTCGGCGCCAATATCCGCTTTGTCGTTGAACTTGATCGTGATCACCGGCTCTCTAGCGGCCTTCAATTCTTCTATATAGGATTCGTGACCCTGGTCCGGATTCTCCGAATCACGCAGATATACCGTTACGCGGTCTTTTCGCCCGGTATTGCCCGGCACTTTTCCGCGAAGATCAACCGGAATGATCGCTTTTCCTTCTTTTCCGGTGCTTTCCGCTATGAGCTGTTCCAACCAGGCTCCCATCGATTCAACGGATTTCGACGCAAGTATCTCGAGTTTGTCCCGGCGCTCAAGCCAGCACGTCCCCAGCGCCGCTCCGAGCACCGCACCGGAATTGGTCGCAGGTTCGTCCAGCTCACACTCGTCGGTCATCTCCACGGCGGAATTCAAAAGCGCTTTAATATCCAGCCCCATCGCGGAGGCGGGTGCGATCCCGAACACCGACAATGCCGAGAACCGACCTCCTATCTCGGGATCGCCGAAAAGCACTTTTCGAAAGCCTTCTTCTTCAGCTCGTGCCTGAAGCTTCGAACCGGGGTCAGTGATCGCGACAAAGTTCTCCCCCGCTGTGCCACCTTTTTCTTTAGAGACCAGTTCAAAAAAGTGGTCCAGGAAAATATTTGGCTCGAGCGTAGTGCCGCTCTTGCTCGCCACGATGAAAAGAGTCGTTGACGGCTCCACCGAGCTCGTGAGGTGTGCCACCTGGTCGGGAACGGTTGAGTCGAGCACGTGAAAACGGTCAACGCCGAAAACCTTCGAAAGAACATCGGGACAAAGCGAAGAGCCTCCCATGCCGAGAAGCACTATGCCGTCAAACTCACCCGCCGTCTCGGAAAATCCTTCATACTTTGAAAGATCTTCGATCTCCCGTTTTGCTATATCGAGCCAGCCAAGCCAACCGCTTTCCTCTCCGCGCGTCCAGACATCCGGATCTTTGTCCCAGATCCGCTCAATCACACGGTCTTCCCTCATCCGGTCGAGTTCTTCATCAAGCCGCTCCTGCACTTCGGGAGGCAGTACCATCGAGAATCTCTTTAGCATAGAAATAATCTAACAGAGAATTTTCGAATCTCGGAGTTCAACCGCAAGAATCGGATAGAATTCGTGTGAAATGACCGATAGGATAAGCGCCATGGAACGAGATATCTATTGGAAAGCAGTTTCTGAAAGGGATGAGCGGTTCAACGGCGCGTTTTATTACGGAGTCAATTCGACGCGGATCTACTGCAAGCCTTCATGCGGCGCGAAAACGCCGAACCGCGAGAACGTGCGTTATTTTGGCGACTGTGTTTCGGCAGAAGGAGCTGGCTTCAGGGCGTGCAAGAGGTGCAGGCCCGAGAGCATCAAGCCCGACCCCTCAACAGAAGCCGTCATTCGTTCCTGCCGGATACTCGAGGCTTCATCTGACATCTCGCTGGGGGATCTCGGCGAAAGGGTAGGACTGAGTCCGGCTCATCTGCAGAAACTGTTCAAGGAAATAGTTGGCGTATCGCCCCGCAAGTATGGCGAGTCAGTGCGTATGAATCATTTTAGGGAAGGTATCAGAACAGGAAGCGAGGTAACGGAAGCTATGTATGACGCGGGTTACGGATCAAGCAGCAGGCTTTATGAAAATGTGTCGGACAAACTTGGAATGACGCCGGCAACCTACAAGAAAGGCGGAGAGGGGATGGAGATCGAATACACTGTGGCCGATTGCGAACTCGGAAAGATCCTGGTCGCGCGATCAAAGAAGGGGATATGCGCGGTTAATTTTGGCGACACCGGAGAAGACCTGGACAAGGGCCTCATGAAAGAATTTCCAAAGGCTGAGATATCCAAGAACGACGGTGCGCTGAAACAATATCTGGAGGCAATTCTCGAGAATCTGAAAGGCAACCGAAAGAGGCTCGTACTTCCACTCGACCTTCAGGCGACCTCGTTTCAGCTCAGGGTCTGGGAAGCATTGCGCGAGATACCGTACGGCGAGACAGTTTCATATGCGGAAATCGCGAAGAAACTCGGGAATCCGAATGCCGTCCGAGCGGTCGCGGGAGCCTGTGCTGCGAATCGCGTGGCTCTGGTTATCCCGTGCCATCGTGTTGTGAAGAGCAACGGAGACCTGAGCGGGTACAAATGGGGCAAGGAACGAAAGAAGCGTTTGCTTGAGAACGAAAAGGCGGAACGCTAGACTGTCCGGCTTTTCCAGCAGATTGTTTTAGGGTTATCATCCGCAATTATGAAGAGATTCTTGTTTGCCGCCGCATCGATCGTTGTCCTGAGTTCACTAGCGTACACTCAGAATGGTTCCTGCTGGGAGGATGCACAGATCCCCGAACCCGGCATCTCGGAAGCGGCGCGAACCGAGTACGAGAAGAACCTGGCCCTGGCTCAAGCGAACTTTGAGAAGGATCCTGAAAATGTCGAGAATGCGATCTGGCTCGGCCGCAGGACCGCTTACTTGAGTCAGTACAAGGAAGCGATAGCGATCTACACGCAGGCGATCGAGAAGCATCCGGATGACGCAAGACTTCGTAGGCACAGGGGACATCGCTATATCTCGATCCGCTGTCTGAACGACGCGATCTACGACCTCAAGAAGGCCGCCGAAATGGTCAAAGGCAAGCCCGATGAGGTCGAACCCGACGGCCTACCGAACGCGCGGAACATTCCCACATCGACGCTTCAGTCGAACATCTTCTATCACCTCGGGCTCGCCTATTATTTGAAAGGCGACTACGAGAACGCACTGAAGGCGTACGAAGAATGCCTGAAGGTCTCAAAGAACCCGGACATGTTCGTCGCGACGCAGAACTGGCACTACCTGACGCTGATGCGCCTCTGGAAAAAGAAAGAGGCGGAGAAGGTGCTCGCGTCCGTGAAGGACGGGCTAGACGTCATCGAGAACGACAGCTACTGCAAGTTGCTTAAGCTTTACGCCGGAAAGATCAAACCCGAGACGCTTCTTACCGAGATCAGGGAAGGAGAAGACGGGCTTCAGAATGCCACGATGGGTTACGGCATCGGAACCTATTTCCTTATCAATGGAGATAAGGATAAAGCCGAGGCGATCTACCAGAAGATCGTCGAGACAAACCAGTGGGCGAGTTTCGGATACATCGCGGCCGAGTCGGAGTTGAAACGGGTTGGCTGAGTTTGGTGAGTTGACCGAGTTTGGCGAGTTGGCTGAGTTTGGTGAGTGAACCGACTTTGGTGATTTGACTGATTCGGATCTGATCTTCTCTTTACCGCGGAGCGGTATCGGATGTTAGCCCCGGGTGGAGCCGAAGGCGTAACCCGGGGTAAGAGTGCAAATCACTGCGGTAGCCCCGGAGGGGCGCAACAAACGGAGCGAACGCGTTGGTCCACGTGCTACTTTATATTGAATTCGATTCTACGCCAGTTGTCCTCTGGGTCAGGCTGCGCCGCCCCTCCGGGGCTGGAAAACAAACTCGCTGATATACCCCGGGCTGCGCCTTCGGCTGGCCCGGGGCTAGCATCCGATACCGCTCCGCAGTGAAGACGATCCGAACCGACGTCTTGAAAACTGCAAACACGATCAGCTCCTCAAACTCAGCCAACTCTCCAAACTCATCCAACTCACTTCAGATACTTCTTCCCTTTTAGATTGTCAGGCAGCAAGCTCTCGTCCGTGTAGGCGTCGTAACCCTCACCGTACTTCAGGTCCTTCATCAGTTTCGTCGGAGCGTTCCGTATCGAGAGCGGGATCGGGAGATTACCGTGTTTCTTGACGTCGGACATCGCGTCCTTCAAGGCATTGTACGCCGAGCGGTCCTTCTTGCAGTTACACAGATAAGCAACGCCGTGGGCGAGATTGATCGCTGCCTCGGGCAGCCCGATAGTTTCAACGGCCCGAAACACTTCGTTAGCGACGACAAGCGCCGTGGGCACAGCAAGCCCGATATCTTCCGAAGCGAAGATCACCATCCGCCGCGCGATGAACTTCGGATCCTCGCCGGAATCAAGCATCCGCGCGAGATAGTACATCGCGGCATCCGCCTGGCTGGCGCGCATGGACTTTATAAATGCACTGATCGTGTTGTAGTGCTCTTCGCCCTTCTTGTCATAGCGCAGGAACTTCGACTGCAACGCGTTCGTGAAGTTCTCGACCGAAAGATCTCCGTAAAGGTCCGCCGTGTTCTCGATCATCGTGATCGCCTGACGCGCGTCGCCGTTGGCCATTGAGATCAGCCAGTCTCGGGCCTCCTCGGACAAATCGAAGCCGGTCCTCCCGATGATCTCTGCCATCTCTTCATCAGAAAGTTCGTTCAACGTGAATACGCGCAGGCGGGAAAGCAGAGGCGAGATGACCTCAAAACTGGGATTTTCGGTCGTCGCGCCGATCAGTACGAGTGCGCCGCTTTCGACATACGGAAGCAGGAAATCCTGTTGGGCCTTGTTGAACCGATGGATCTCGTCGAGAAACAGCACCCGCGGCCGTTCATCAGGAGCCGGGGCATCGACTATCTTTCGAATGTCATTCTTTCCGGCAGTGACGGCAGAAAGCTCGTGCAACTCGGCGTTGATCGCTGAAGAGTAGATTCTCGCAAGGCTCGTTTTCCCTACTCCCGGCGGCCCCCACAGTACGAACGAAAAGACAGACCCGTTCTCGATCGCGAGACGGATCGGCTTTCCTTCGCCCGCGAGATGATCCTGCCCAACGAATTCCTCAAGGTTTGATGGCCTGATTCGGCTCGCCAAGGGTTCCATTGTCCGTATGGTAGCAAAATCAAACTGATGAATAACCCCAGAGTCCGTGCCTTTTGTCAGAACGAACGGCAGTGCGGTGTATTCTTCCCAGAATCAGAAATAGGATCTACTTGTTTAAAGAGAAAAGGAGGTCGGGATGAGGATTATCCGAACGCTATTTTTTGTCGCCGTCTTGTTTGTACTTTCGGGAGTTTCATCTGCCGATGCCAATTTCGAACCGCAGAAGGGGAACGAGTTGCGTTTCGACCTGGTAAAGAATCAAATAGTCCTAAACGTCTCTATCCAAGGCAAGGGGACCTACCGAATGCTTCTCGATACAGGTGTGATCCCTTCTGTGATCGACATCGAACTTGCAAAGGAGCTCGGGCTGGAACTGGAAACAGACAAAGCCTCGAATGCCGCTGGGCGAGGTACCGGTTCGTTCCAGATCATTCCAACTATCATCCCGGACGTCTCTATCGGGCAGGAGAAGTTCGGCAACATTCGCGCAGTTACGAGCGACCTTAACCGGCTGAGCGGACCGCTGGGAGAAAAGCTTCACGGAATTCTTGGTTACAGCCTCCTGAAAGACCGGATCTTTCGAATCGATTACAAGAACCGGACGATCGAGTTTCCGGTAGATAGAAAGGAACTGCTCAGGCGATTGAAAGGGACGGTCTATCTCGAGAAATTTACTTTTGAAAACTCCGACATAATGCCGACTGTCAGGGGTCTTCGGGTTAACGGGAAAAAGCTCGTAGCGACCGTGGACACGGGTTCAAGCCTCAACGTTGAGATCTTTGACCACAGACTTGCCGAAATCGGGCTCGAGCATCTGAGCGATGCCGGAACCGTAGCGGGCGTAGTCGGGGCAAGAGGCAAAGATTCGATCCGGGATGTAGAGGTCGAAAGGCTGTCGATCGGTCCGAATGCGTTCTCCACACAGGAAGTCTCGATCTCTGCCGTCCCGAACAAGGATCAGGTAAGAATGGGAAACATAGGGAACGGCTTTCTGAAGAATTTCGTGGTCAGCGTGAATTATAAAGACAAGGAATTCATCCTGGAGCCCGTCAGTTAGGGCCTTTTGCCCGTTTCTGAGAGCCAGGCATCGAGCAGAGCTTCCTGCTTGTGAAATGCTTGCTCGGGATCGCCGTTCTTCGTCATTGGGGATTTAAAGAAGACGGATAGCTGTTCCTGCACGCCGCCCTTTCCCCGTCTGGATGCTAAGTCCAGACAGCGTGCGATCTCGATCGCCAGGGGCGCGGCAAGAACCGAATCACGACAAAGGAAATTGACCTTGATCTGCATCGGCTGTCCGAGAAAGCCCGCAACGTCGATATTGTCCCACGCCTCTTTGTTGTCGCCTCGCGGCTTGTAATAGCGTATATCGACGATATGGTCTTCAACCTCGTATCCAAGAATGTTCCTGAGTACGGAGTGCTTTGTCTTCACCTTGGACCTCAGCGAGTCCTCATTCGATAGCGCAAGTCCGTCTCGGTTGCCAAGTATGTTAGTTGAATACCAGCCTTCAACCTTCAAGGCGCGGGATCTCAATGCGGGCGCGAGAACCGTTTTTACGAAGGTCTGACCCGTCTTCCCGTCTTTCCCGGCGACCGGCACGTTTTCCTTTTCCGCGAGTTCGGTGAGCGCCGGAAGATCTACAGACACGGAGGGCGTGAAATTTCCGTACGGAACACCCTCTTTGATCGCGGCATAGGCATAGGTCATCGCAGGTGAGATCTTTGCAGAATTGTCCGAGATCGCACGTTCGAATTCCTCGACGGTTTTTAATCCTTCCGATTCTTCCGTAGATAGCTTTTCAGTCGATGCGAGGTTGATCATCACGACCTTTTCGCACCGTTCGCGAAAATTCCGCAGGTCTTTGCGGATCTGTTCGACCGCTTTGGCGTGGTCCGAAGCTTCAAAAATGTTATCGCCCTCTATGTTCGAAAGAAACGAGTTGTTGGCGACTGATCTCCAGGGCCTGACCTGCCTTAATGCAGGTTCGGCCGCAACAAATTGTTTGTGCGAGAGGACCTCGTGGCCTTCCGCGGCTTCGGCGAGATCGGCCGAGAACAGGTCCCAGCCCGCAAACACTATCTCATCATATGCGGCAAGTTCCGCACGTGACTCCGCAAGCGGAAGGCCTTCGGTTCCGATCAATCCCTGCTTTAGCAGTTCGATCCCCGCGACCATCGTCGTACCCACAGCGCCGCCGAGGCCAACGACAGCAATGCCAAGTTTCCGTTTCTGCATAGAAACGAAGATTTTACAACTCCGCGATGTATTTGACCAAAGTCAATGTCCTTCCTAAACGCAGCGACCCCGCTATGCTAGAATCTGCCGCATATGACCAAGCAAGTCTTTTCAACGGATATATTTGAAGGGAAGGTAGCGTTTGTCACCGGAGGCGGGACGGGCATCACAGGAGGGGTCGCAAGGGCACTGGCCGGACACGGCGCGAAGGTCGCCATCACATCCCGCAAGATCGAGAATCTCGAGCAGATGAAATCGGTCATTGAGGAAGACGGCGGTGAATGCCACGCGGTTTCAGCAGATGTCAGGGACTACGAAGCAGTCGAGCGCGCGATATCTGAATCGGTAGACGCTTTTGGAAAGATCGATATCGTCGTTAACGGAGCCGCCGGCAATTTCCTTTGTTTCGCGAATGAACTCTCGGCAAACGGATTTGGCACTGTCGTGGATATCGATACTAAAGGCACTTTCAACGTTTGCCGTGCGGCGTTCGAGCAATTGAAAGCTAACGAAGGACAGATACTCAATATTTCCGCGACGCTACATTATCTGGGAACGCCGATGCAGATCCACGTCTCAGCGGCCAAGGCCGGTGTCGACGCGATAACGAGGAATCTGGCGGTCGAATGGGGTCGCTACGGGATACGCGTTAACGGAATCGCGCCTGGTCCGATCGAAGATACCGAGGGAATGAAGCGCCTTCTGCCTCCGCAGCTGAAGGAGAGCCTAACAAAACGGATTCCATTGAAGCGGTTCGGAAGGATCAAGGATATAGAGGATGCCGCGCTGTTTATCTGCTCGCCGGCGGCTTCTTATATTTCCGGTGTCACTCTCGTCGTCGACGGCGGGCAATGGCTGAAAGGCACGTCGTTGTCGTGAGTCGATTAAGTCTATTCAGTCTGTTGAGTCTGTTGAGTCTGTTCAGTCTGTTGAGTCTTTTCAGTCTGTTGAGTCCGTGAGGTCTTAGTTCTTCAAGTGTCTTATTAGACCAAAGATCATTTTCGACACTTCCTCAAGATCCGCACTGAGTCCATCGAAGCTGGATCGACTCACGTAGCCTTGATCAAGAGCGACGTAAAGATGTGACCTAACCTCCGCCGCAGAACTGCGCGAAATATTGAGAAAATACAGAAAGTCTTTGTCTGAACGCCGTACGAATCCCTCCGCAAGGTTGGCCATTACTGAAACAGAAGATCTACGAATCTGATCTCGCAGACCGAAATCTTTTGCGAAATCACCTTCGTTTGTTAGATCGTAAACACGGTTCGTGATCCTTCGCGCTTTCTTCCAAGCGAGAAGGTCTTCAAACTTCTTAACTGTAGGCATTGTGAGGAACCTCCAATTTGTGGTTTTTGGGTTGGATGAAGCTACCGAACTAACAGCGAAATTATGAGAAGCACTTAGTCAGTCGCGGGGAAAAATATAAGCTCAGACTCAACAGACTGAATAGACTCAACAGACTGAATAGACTCAACAGACTGAATAGACTCAATAGACTCAACAGACTCAATCGACTCAATTTTCTTCCGTCGCTTTCAACAGCGACTCGATAAGCGAAAGCCTGGTGTGGGCGCGTACCTCCGGGCGATCGAAGCGGTCTGAAAGATCTGCCAGACGCTCCACGTCTTCTGCCGCCAGACCAAGCACGACTGTCTCAGGAAAGTTAAAATACCCGGTAAATTGCCTTGCGTAGCGGTTCATCAGCATCTCGCCGTTCTCTACTGAACGACCGTTCCCCGAATATTCTGCGAACCTCACATATCCGTCGATCACTCCGTTCAGGCGGTAAGCCATTTCTTCGTAGATAGTGAAAGCCCTGTCAGGATCGACTGTTGAATACGCGTGAGCGACCGTCATTGCCGCTCGGTAGTCCGACCTGTCCTTCGGCGTGGGCCGGAGATACATTTCGGCTTCCCTCAACAGCGATTGAGCCTCTTCCGGTTCTCCCGCCTTGAACGCCCTCACCGCAAGCGCTGCGAGATTCGTGTATCGGTGGCGATCATCGTCCACTGAGAGAATCCTGTCCTTCGCAGCTGCGATCGCGGATTTTCTTTCATCGGAAGAAGCCTCGCCGTCGCTCACTGCGTCATAAAGCCTTCCCAGATCTTCCCGTTCCTGGTTCGCCGCCGCGCGGGCCTCGTTCCTCGTCATCCTCGCCGTGTCTGTTGATCCCGCGCTAGTCCCTTCGGGTGCAGAACCGCGATTCCTTCGGCTGTTTTCTCTCGCAGCCCGGCGTTCTTCGAACGCCGAGGATATCCTCGAAGAAGCACCTGCCGAGTAGCGGTCGAGTGCCGTTAGCACTGCCGAAGGAAGCGATGTGTACTTGCTTCGCGGATCGAGCACAGCGGTGGAAATAACCGAAGTCAGTGAACGCATTGCGGAAGAATCGAACATCGGAACGGTCTGATCAACAGAGGACAGGCCCATCTGGAAAAACCGCGTAACGATCCATAGGCGGCCGGGGTCCAGAGGTTCGGAAAGGAGCCGTTCGACGATCAGTTCGCCAAAATCCTGACCCTTCGCCTTGTCCTTCCGATAAATGTTGCTCAGTATTCCCGTTAGGTCAGACGAGACTCCCTTCTTAAGTTTCTCAGTTCCAAGCTCGATCGCTTTCTCAATATCGTTCGCTGCTACCTTCTTTTCAATGGTCGTCTCCAGATTCCGGTTGTCACGAAGCGCCCGCTCAATAAGCTTTGCGTTGGTGAACATCTCCGCTGTCTCGCGAACGAACGCCCTGGCCTGCTCCGGCGAGTATCCGGCAAGAGTGCTTACGAACTGCTTCCGTAGCGAGAAAGCATTATTCGTTTTTGAGCGAAGTCCTGACGATCTTCCGCGGTTCCCGCTCACCACGCGCGCGGCTTCAGCCCGGTTTGTCTCAATGTCGATCTCAGCAAGAAACCGTTTTACATCTTCCGCTGCCCCGCCGAGCAATGCCCAAGTGAGTTCCTCGTCGATCTCCCAACTCATGTCTGCCAATTTCAAATATCCGTTGACACGGTTTGAGGTTGACGAAAGGGTCGGGATCAAGGCCGCCGTTTCACGGACCATCTTCTCGACCTCGGTCCTTAGCTCTACAGGGTCCGGCGTTTCGTTTTCTACCTGAAATGCCGACGTCTGGGAAACAAATGCCAGTGCCAGTAAAAATAGAAGTGCAAGTGGTCTGCGCATAACTAAAATCCTGTGATCAAGTCCAGTCCGCCAGCGGCATCCGGATCCTTCTCGCCCAGCACAACCCCGATAACGAGGGTTTTTGCCATAATACGGATCTCGGGCCGGTCGAACTTGTCCGCGATCGCCTTCGTCCGCCTAAAGTCAGCTTCTGCAAGTCCCGTGATAGTTCTGTCTCCGCCAAGCAGCATCCCGGTGATGCCTGAGGTCATGCCGCCCGCAAAAGCTCCGACCAATACTTCGCCGTCCTGGACGATGTTCTCATCAACATCGATGAACTCTGCGATCGTGATACCGGAATTTATGACCTCGTTGATACGATAGACCGCATCTTCAAGCTTTGCGAAAGCGATATCCGGAGAGATCTCGACCACCCCTCCCGCAAAGGCCCAAATACTGAGGAAATCTATAAAGTGCCGTGGATTCGATGCCAGTTCCCCGGCCGCCTCACTTACGAGCTCTTTTGCTAATTCTTCATCGCCGAGCTTTTTCAGTGTTACCGCTGTAGCCGTTAGTATCGTGATCTTTGCCATCGGCATTTTTGCCGAATCTGCCGATGCTCTGGCAGCGCTCACGATCTCTCGTTTTTCCTCGTCGGTGATGTCCTCTCCGCCGCTCTCTGATAACTCCTTTAGGAGCGCCTGCTGCTCAGAAAGTTCGCCGACACCCAGCCCTTCGATGCTCAGTTCGCTGTCTTCCCCGTCTTCGTCTCCTGAACCGGCAGCAGCCGCTGCGGCCGTTCTCCTTTCCGCATCCTCGGCTTCCGAAGCCTCCAGCTGTTCTCTGAGACGGAGGGTTTTCGCGCTGATGGATCGGTCGACCTTTTCAAATTTCTTGACGATCCTTTCCGCCTGGGATTCCGAAAACGGACGGACGACGGCAGCATACCGATTCGCAGTGTCGCTATCGATGTCCTCCTCTCGAAGCACCGCGCGGGCGAACGAACCGGCGTGCGAGCTGGCGGTGTTTTTGTCCACTACCGGGTTGTTGTCCGGCTTTCCGTTATCCTCTGGTTCGGAGTTCGCATACTCCAGCAAGGAGACGTGAGCGCTGAAGTTGGGCTTAAGTCCGTCAACGTCCCTGCTCGCGGCTGAAAACACGTCTCTTGCGAATCCTTCCGCTTCTTTGCTGCCCGATCCGTGAAGCAGTTTCAAAAGAGCCAGCGAGGACTCATCGAATCCGTCCTTAAGCAGGCGCCGACCGAGTTCGCGCGCGGTTTCTCCGTCCTTCACGCCGTAACGTTCCACGATCATCGTCTTGATCTCAAGATCCGACGCCTCCACGCGTTCTGCGAAGACTCCGCCCCGAACCGCAGTAGCAGTCGCATTGACGAACTCGAGAGCGAGAAGAGGATCCTTTGCCGCCGCCGCGTTCGCCAGATTCTTCCTTACAGTCAACGCCTGGACCATCCGCTGAAGAGCCCGGCGTTTTGGGTCGTTTCCGCTGAAGAACGGAAGATAGTCGTCGTTTGCGCCGTCGTAACCGACCGCGTTCAGCTGAGTAGAATACGTGGTGAACAGCTGGATGAACGAATTGGTGAGGACCTGAAACATCTCCTTTGCCTCATCGCGGTCGTGTGCCCACATTATCCCTACGAGGTCCGCTGCAAGACTGATCCGGTTCTCTGGCGTTCGGAGCGTCTCGATCTCGCGCGCCGTTTCCCGGAGGGCCTCTAGTGCAAGGGCCTTTACCTTTTCGGCTTTCTCATTCTTTTCCTTTTCTTTTTCTGATGTCTCCGGAACAGATACTTCCGGGGGCTCTGGTATCGAAACGACCTGTGCAACTGCGCCAGGAACAAGCAGCAGAAATACCGCAAAGAAAAGGAACGAAATATTTCTTCTCATCTTATTACCGCCGTTGGGAGTTTATATTTGAATCGCACCGCGAGATTCGATTCACCAATTCTACTTTCAATTCGATGTACAGTAAACGAAACTTCGGATAAACGGATCGATCTGCGGACTGCCCTGTTCGTCCGCCCGGCTACCTTCGTGCATCGCCAAGAAGCATCCGAATAGTTAAACTATCGGCGTGCTCCTCGTCATAGACAATTACGACTCGTTCACTTACAACCTCGTCCAGTATCTCGGCGAACTGGGTGCAGAGATGAAGGTATTCCGCAACGATGAGATCTCGGTCGATGAGATCGGGGACGGGTTGGTGCCAAAGCAGATACTGATCTCCCCCGGTCCGGGCATACCCGAGAATGCGGGAATCTCAATGTCAGTTGTCGAAAGATTCGCAGGCGAGATTCCGATTTTGGGGGTCTGCCTCGGCCACCAGGCGATCGGAAAGGTTTTTGGCGGCAATGTCGTCCGCGCGCCCGAACCTGTGCACGGCAAACCCTCGACCGTGAAACACGACGACAAGGGCGTATTCAAGGGCATTCCCCAGGGGTTCGAAGCCGGTAGGTATCATTCGTTGGTTGTAGACCGTTTGACCTTTCCTGTAGACCTCGAGGTTTCCGCAGAGACTGAAGAAGGGATCATTATGGGGCTCAGGCACAGAGAATTTCCGGTCGAAGGGGTTCAGTTCCATCCGGAATCGATCCTCACCCCTGAAGGAAAAAGGATCCTGAACAACTTCCTAGAACAAACGACTCCATCACCTGCCTAAGTGGGAATCTTCCGAGACATCGCATCGTTGATCTACGGCCGTGTGCTTGATACGCGAAATGTTCTGTACGACTTCGCTATCTTCCGTTCGTACAAGATCAAGGTGCCCGTCATTTCCGTCGGAAACATCACTCTCGGAGGAACGGGGAAAACACCGCTCGTTTCCTACATTGCAAGTCTCATCGCGGAAGAAGGAGGGCGTCCCGCAGTGGTCTCGCGCGGCTACAAGCGCAAAGACGAGAACAAGCTTGTGGTCGTTTCAGATGGAGAGAAGATCATTGAGGACGCGGAATTAACGGGCGACGAGCCTTTGGAATTGGCGCTGGACCTCCGCGAAAGAGCCCGTGTCGTATGTGACTCGGATCGCGTTAGAGGAGCGGTCTATGCTGCCGAGAGGCTTGGCGCGACTGCCGTCGTACTTGACGACGCGTTCCAGCACCGTAGGATCAGCCGGGACCTCGATATTGTCGTAATTGATGCGACAGCTCCGTTTGGTTCGGGAAAGACGGTCCCGTCCGGCCGCCTGCGCGAGCCGCTCCATAACCTCTCGAGGGCAGATGCCGCGATCCTGACGCGGTCGGACGCCACGGACCGAAAAGTCGAGATCGTCGATGAGATCAGGAAGCTTAGCCCCAGTTGCGCGATCTTTTCGGCACGAACGGAAACAAGGAAGATATTGAGAATTACCGGAGAAGGGCTTGATTCCGAGCCGCAAGAAACGGTTTTTTTTCTCTTCTCCGCCATCGGCAATCCGGCCAGCCTGGAAGCCCAAATGATGCGCGAGGGCATTGCGATCGCTGGTTCCAAGCGGTTTCGGGACCACCACAAGTACACCGAGAAGGATATTTGCGAGATCGTTGCTAAAGCGCGCGAGTCAGGGGCCGACGCACTCCTGACCACCGGGAAGGATGCCGTGAAACTCAGAGAATTCGATTTCGGGATGCCCTGCTACAGGGTAAAAAGCCGCCTCGTCATCGATGACGAAACGGCTTTCAGAGAAATGATCCTCCAAGCTGCAACCGGACCGGAAGGTCAGGCTTCTACCCCATCCTGATCGTTCGGGCCGGTCCCGTTGCCCGACCCCGTCTCGGCAGGAGTCGGTTTCGTTTCTTTAGGCGGCTGCGATGCATCGGGTTTCGGGGGCTGGGTGTTCGTATTTGCCGGCTTCGGGGTCGCTGAGGGGGAACCATCCGGAGTCGGTGTCGGTGTGACGATCTTGGGCACAAGAATCACGTCCCCGACCCCGGGCATGAACACGCTTCCTTCGCCGGGTATCGTCACGTAATCTCCGCCGGGTCCGATCGGGGTCGGAGCCCCAGCCGGAGGGGTACCGGGATTCGCCCACGGATCGTAACCGTCTCCACCAATATCCTGCGGCAACGAATCCGGATCTGCGGCCAAAACCTGCGGCGCAGACGCCAGGCCGTTCCTTTCCGGCATTCCTGTCGCCGGATTGAGCGGCTGTACCGGCTGACTGTTGGCGTCGGTCTGGAGAACGGTCGCCGGGTCCATTTGCCCCGAGTTCGTGTAATAGATCAATCCGAAAGCTAGGATCGAAATCCCGGCGAGAACGATAAAGGCCGTCTTCCAGATGTTGTTTCCGGCTGAAGAATCCGCACCTACGGGAACAACGATCGCTTCTTCAGAGCCCTCGTCGTCTATCACTGCGTTCAATGCGTCGACAAATTCGTCAGCAGTTGCGTAGCGTTTCGCAGGGTCTTTGGCCAAGGCCTCGAGGATCACGGTTTCGAGCCCCTCCGGCAAGTCACTTCTGAATGCTACGAGCGGCGGGGGCGGCACCTGATTGTGCCTCTGCATCAGCTCATTTTCGGTGTCTCCAGAGAAGGGCTTTTCACCCGCTAGCATTTCGTAGATCAATACCCCGAGTGAATAGACGTCCGACCGCTCATCGGGCTTTGTGCCGTAGACAAAAAGTTCGGGAGCAGTGTATGCAAGCTCGTCAAGATCGTTGGTCGTGTCGCTGTTTCGTGGAAGTGAGCCGAACGAGCCAATGTCAAAGATCTTAACCATCTCGCCCGTGTCACCGACCCGGGTCAAAAGGACTTTCGAAGCCGCGAGGCTGCCGTGGTGAAGACCTCTGGATCTTGAGGAAGACAGGGCTGAAGCGATCTGCCTGATGATCCTCACCGCCGAAACGACCAGCATTGGACCTTCTTCCTCTATTCTCTCGGCAAGCGACTCTCCACTTGAGTCTTCGAGAACGGCGTAGATCGTCCCGTCGACGTCCTGACCGAAATCCGTGATGTTCAGCACGTTCGGATGAGCGATCTTCGACACGGCGCGAGCCTCCGCTGAAAACCCGGCCGCCGCGGATTCGTCCGTTACGCCGTCGCGGTCAAGCACTTTGATGGTCACCGAACTGCCGATCAACAGATGGGTCCCGCGATAGAGCGAACCGGAGCGGCTCGCACCCAAATAGCTATCAATACGGTACTTATCCGCGATTACCTTGTCTTTGAACCCATCGTTCATTGGATCAATTTACTGCGACTAGAATGCTTACGTTTGTTGATTGTCGCCCGTTTCGATTAGAAATTCAAACTCTTAGTTGTCGCCGCAATTGCGCCCCGGGCAATGAGAAAACGGGCGGGACCTGACGATCCCGCCCGCCGTGACTTTGCCGGCCGGATCACCGATCCGGCGTTGCGTTCTCCGCAGCTTTAGACCTTGGTGAACACGATCAAAAGCGCGAAGAGCACGAGGGACTCGATAAGCGCCAGCGCGATGATCATTAGGGTCTGAACAGTACCGGCAGCGCCCGGGTTGCGGGCGGCGCCTTCAGCACCTTTCGAACCAACGAGACCCTGGCCGATCGCCGCGAGACCTGCTGCGATACCGAATCCAAGAACGGCCATTCCCACGCTGATAGCCTGGGAAGACTCGACCGTCTGTTGGTTGTCAGCGGCTCCGCCCTGTGCGAGAGCCGGAACAGCCATAACGGCGAGAGCCGCAGCTGCATATCCGATTTTCTTAATCATTTTCATTTTGATTGTCTCCTATTCTTCTTTCTACATTTTGAAGACGATCATCAATCAGACAGCGGTCGGGGTGTATGATTTCGCCTCACTTCCGGTATGCACTCGATTTCTACTCTCGTTGGAGTCGAGGCTCCTGTTGCGTGCGGGCTTGGGATATCTCCTGACCTTCTCCCTATTTAATTACGCCTTCAAAAACTTTTTGTTCTATGCCGTTGCGGCGGCAGGCTCCCCTTCGGCCGCATGATGTTCGTCATCGTGATGATCGTGCGGCGGATGCGAAACCTCGCTGATATAGATCATCGAAAGCAGCGTGAACACAAGCGTCTGGACAAACGCGACGAACACCGCAAGTGGCATTATCGCGATCGGAACAAGATACTGCGTAAACGGTGCACCGAGATTCGCTATGTTCATTGCGATCTGCTCGTCCGCGAACATGTTTGCGAAAAGCCGGATCGCGAGCGTGAGAGGCCTGATCGCGTTACTGATCAATTCAATAAAGAAGATCAATGGCGTGATGAGCAGCGTCAATACCAAAGGCAGACGCGGACCTGCAAAGTGAGCGAGGTGATTTATTACGCCGTTTTCGCTGATCCCGACATAGTTGTAATAAACGAATGACGCGATACCCAGAGCGAACGTAACGCTGATGTGCGCGGTCGGTGACATGAACATCGGGAACAGCCCCATCAGGTTCGATATCAGCACAAGGACCGCAAATGTAGCGACGACCGGAAAATATTTGAACCCGTGTTCACCCACTGCGGAGACCAAGAGGTCCTTGATCGCAAGAAACCCTGCCTCGAGGGTGAGCTGGCCGTGATGCGGATCGTCTTCCGACAACTTGCCTTTAAAGATCCAGACGATGGCGACGCTGAGGATACACGCGATGAAGAACATTATCGTGTACCAGGGCACGGCATTCTCGACAGTGTACTCGCCAAAAACTGCTTCGGCGTTGGTGCCGAAAGGCTCAAGGATGTAATTCCAGAGAGGCTGAGTATACGCAACCTGGAACTCGTGGACGGGCTCGCCGATGTAGTGGTTTACGAATTCGACGATCAGGGGTGTAGGGTGACCGCCGCCTTCAGCAAATAAGAACATTCTTAAATTCCTTCTTTGTTACCGAACGTTGTGAAGATCCTTATAAATCCTTCAATAACTACCGCAAAAGCGAAACTCGTCAATCCGAGGATCACAGGAACGAGCAGGTGCCAGTCGATCAGGTAAATGAACGCGATCAGCGTAGCGAACGCTACATACCTCATCACATAATTGCTGCCTGCAAACTTTGGCTTAACGCCCTCTTCCGTGTTCTCGAAGATCTTTCGCAGCGAGTGCTTCATCCAGTAGTAGTTCACAATGGATAAAACACCGCCGATCGCAAACCCCGCCCCGGCTTTCACTGAAAAGAAAGCAAAGCCGATGACGGTTCCAGCCACCGCGACCAATCCCATGATCGCGATAAGCCGGACGTGCGAGATAGAGGCCGGAGTCCCTTCCTTGGTGTCAACAGGCTCGTTCATTCGCTTATTGCGAAACAAGCATTCTATCTATTGAAGGGCCAAATATCAAAGGGCCGCGGCACGCCAAAACACCTCAATTTCCTGCGTCGGCTTCTTTGTGCTCTTCGTCGTTCGTGACGTCTTCAGGTGTCTGCTCGGGAACGGCTTCGGGGGCTTCTGAATTCGGTGCTGCGGCTCGCAGAGAAAGCCTGTCGAAATCGCCCGATGAAGGTTTGAGTATCTGCGATGTCATTCGGAAGAACTGCAGAAAGCCGATCAGGGCTCCTATCACGATTCCCACGACGATTCCCCACGGCGCAGTCCCGAGAAGGACATCCGCGACCCATCCGATCGCCAGCATAAAGACCACGGACCCAAACAACGCGATCGCTGCCGACCACGCCAATCCCGTTCGCCGAAATACTTCGACCGAGCCGAGGTTGTCTGATTCCGTAGACCCGGCATATGAGGATGCTGGTTTTGCGCCGTAATCTATTTCCAGATCAGGTACCGCCGGTTCGGGTGCGGCGGTCGAAGGCGGCAATCGGTGAACGCCCTGAAGCGCCTCGCGGGACTCAGAAGCCTTTTCTTTCTCAAGCTCTTTTTCGAGCTCAAGGAGCATTTGGTCGAGTTCCGGAGCATCGCCCCCCAATGCAGATTCTTCGGGCGCTTTGAATGAACCGCCGTATGGCGTATCGGTAGATTCTGTGGATGGTCTGCCGGAGTCCGGTTCTGCTTCGGTCCGAGGTGCGGGATCAGATATTCCAAGAATTCCCTGCCTGATATCCTCGACGGTTTCTCCGGGCTTTTCGCTTTCCTCAGAACTGTCGGAAAGTCCGATACTCAGAAAGTCGTCCTTTCGTCGAAAGCCCCTTCTCCGGCGCTTCTTCCGGTCCTCCTCTTCATCATGAGGATCGTCATCGTCTAGGAGGCTTTTGATCATTTCCAGCTTGAGCGGGTAACGTAGTTTCTCGGCACATCGATGAGCCGGCCTTTGCGGGAGTGCTGCAGGGAGTTATGAATGAAGCAGACGTGCGTGCACCAGCACGAGCTTCCGCCGTCGATCTTCTTCACCTCGGCATTCCGCTTCCGGGACTGCCAAAGCTTCGAAAAATCATAGTCAAATTCCCGTAGCGAGGCAAACTTTTTGCGAAGCTCGCAGGCCCTAACATCCCCGTTATAATCGATAACAGCAATAGTTTCGCCTGCGGTGCAGGGAAAGCTCCACTCCGTCTCAGTCTCGAAGTTGGAATGCTGGTGCCTGTAATGGGTAAGGATGGTACCCACGTAAGCCGCTGTCTTCACAAATCTCGTCGAGCGGTCGTCGTTTCGGAACATACGATCGGCATATCTTTCGGTCAGCTCAGCAGCCTTGCGGTAAATTCCGGGCAACGCCTCGGCGGGCACGTGCTTAATGGCATCACCTGCCTTCGTCTCGCCGCGGACGATGTTGAAGTACTGACCGTCCAGCCGGTAGTGCTTCCACAGGAACTCGGACAGTTTTTCGAGTTCGAGGAAGTTCTCCGCACAAATGACCGTATTTACGTTGAGCCTGAAACGATCACCGAACCGGTCTTTCAATGGATAGAGATTCGATATGGCTGAAAGGGTCTTGTCCCAGTTGCCCGGCACGCCCCGTATACGATCGTGCGTCTGTCCGTATCCGTCCAGCGCTACGTTCAGATACAGTTCCTCAAGCCCATCGTTCTCGCCCAACGCGTGGTCAACGATGTCATAGACCCGCTCTTCGATCAGCCCATTCGTCGGCAGAATGAGCCTCCGGATTCCATTGTTCTTCTGAAATAGGTCGATAATGCCTGTAAGGTCTTTCCGGAGTGTAGGTTCCCCGCCCGACAGCCATAGGTCAGAGAAACCCGGCATCGTTTCGGACACTTTCTTGATCTGCTCGAACGTGAGATCTCCGGGCAGGTTCAGTTCTTCGTGATAGAAGCAGGTTTCGCAGGCGGCATTGCAGCGCGAGGTGACAAAGAAGATCACAGTATCTAAACGCCCTGCGTCACCAGTCGAACCGATCAGTTTTGCGAACTGTCTGATCTTGGAAACCATACGCTCATTGGTTTGCGACTACCGTCCCGAAAAGCACGAACGCGCCGCCATACTTGATAAGTGTCACAAGCAGAAAACGATTAATGTAACTGTCCGGCATTTCGAGCTTCCGCAGCTTTCGAAACATAAACACGCTGTTCGCAAGCAGAAAAACGACGATCGCAGCCATAAAGATGGTGATGGAAGTCGCCCTGGAATTAGGGTAGAAATAATTGACGAAGAAATACGCCGCGATAATGAGAATGATAGCTACAAGACTGTAAACACGGTACTGCGAGAATCCCTGAAGCAACCGGGCAGCGTCTTCCTCCGAGAGCTCGCGGAGCGCTTTCTCGTTTATGTATCGAGCGACAAACACGGAAACCAGAAATATCCCGATCGCTACAAAGGTGTTATTCATCTCGGTCAACTATCCGGGTGCTCTCCCGCGATTCTAGTTCGTACTCGATGCCCCGCCAAGTGATCTTTCTCGAAAACATCGCTGAAATGCCATTGTAGAGGAACAGCAGCGGCGTGATCAGCCAAAGCACGCAATGCCACGAAATCTGTTTTCTTAACTCCCTTGAATATTCCGGAAGTGCGAGAGAAACAGCTTTCAACCTGATCATCGATTTTGCCGTTCCCATTCCGATAACAAGTACGAGAAACACCGCTATCAAGAGTAAGTGTATGCCAACGTTGAAGAACAATAGCACCAGGGCTGAAAGCATGGTACCGAGGAAAAGCGCCGAACCGATTAGCGAAACCACCCACAGGTCCGGGCGGTAGACACGTGTGATCTTCATCTGGCGGGTCGTGAACTCGAACATCTCGCGGACCGTGCAATCCTCGACCGAAGCCGTCAGACAGGATGGCACGAAGCTCACCGTTCCTTCGTTCGAGTTGACAATATGGGTCAGGGCGAAATCGTCTGCCAGCTTGCCGCGCCACCTTCTCGCTACATCGAGTTCCTCAAAAAGCCGTCTCGAGATCGCTGTCGAGCCTCCCCAGCAAAAATTCGATCGGACGTCAGGCCCCAGTGCAGAGGCGATCGAAGCGTTCCAAACCGACCGGAAATGGCTTGCAATTCCTCCGTCCTCGGGAATGAACCAGCGATATCCGCTCGAACAACCGTTTCCATCGGCCGGAAGACCCGCGATCAGCGCCTGCAGCCAGTCGCTGTCCGGTCTAACGTCGGAATCAAGAAATGCGAAAACTTCGGACCCGGCATCCGCTTCCGAGACCGCTTCGATAAGATTATGGATCTTCTGGCCGGTGTCTTTGGCAATTCCGGCGACAACCAGTTTTGTGCGGAACTCAGGGTGCCGCCTGATCGCCTGCTCAACGATCCTCGAGGCCGGATCGTCTTTCGAATCGACGACAAACACGATCTCAAAGCGCGGGTGGTCCTGACGGAACACCGCTTCAAGGTTGCGCTCCATTCCCTTGTCCTTTCCCCTGCAGGGCACGATCACGGATGCACTCAGCCTCGAGGTCTTCGCAGGGACAGCAAGTTCTTTACGGAAAAATCGCAGGTATCGGAATCCCCCCTGAAGGGACTTCCAGGAGAGGTAGATCTGAATTACGGCGAACAGGTAGAAGGCGTAAATGATCATCCGGCGGGAGCTGCTTTTCGTTTCCGCTGTCCCGATTGAACTCGAAAAACGGGATCGAGGACATCGAGCGTCTTTTCTGTTGCGCCCCGCTCGCCGACCGCGGCCCGGTGGGCGTTTTCCCCAAGCTCGATCCTTCTGGACCCGTTTCTCAACAGTTCTTCGAATACTGAGGCAAGTTTCCCGGGCAACTCGTACTCGGGAGTCTCCTCGAGCCTGACGACGGCGTCAGCTTCCTCGAATCGCCGGGCGGCCGCCGCGAAGTTCTCAAGATGAGGTCCGGTGACAATCGCTTTCTTCTCCAAGGCAGGTTCGATGATGCTTTGTCCACCGTGGGGAATAAGGCTTCCGCCAACGAAAACCAGATTTGCGAGCGGATAGGCGGACTTAAGCTCGCCGATAGAATCCAGCAGTATGACGTCCGCTTCCGAATCCTCAAGTCGCAGAGCCTCCGAACGCCGTGCGATCGTAAAACCACCCGCAGCTATCGATCCGGCGACATCGTCAAACCTCTCGGGATGTCTTGGAGCGATCATCAAACGGGTCCTTTTGAAACCTTGTCTTCCACGCATTTCACTGAGAGCCTGAAGAATGATCTCTTCTTCGGGATGGTGGGTGCTCGCGGCGAGGATAAGGGGTTCTTCTTCCGAGATCGAAAACCTTTCCCTCAGGAATGCCCTTTTCGTATCGTCGCCCTTTTCGGGTGTCCGGTCGAATTTCAGATTCCCTGTGACCTTGATCTTCTTTTTCCTTACACCGAGTTCCCTGAATCTCTCAGCATCGAAAACCGACTGGGCAAAGACGAAATCAACATACCGCATCACTCGTTTCATCGTCTTGGGAAATTTCCTGTATCTCTCGGAACTCGCTTCCGACAACCTCCCGTTGACTATTCCGAGGGTGATTCCCCTTATTCGAGTTTCCCGAAAGAAATTGAACCAGATCTCGGTTTCGAGGATCAGCACTATGTTCGGACGGATGGCCCTCAATGCGCGCCTCACCGTGAATCGCCAATCAAACGGGAAATAGAAAATGAAGTCTGCTTGTTTGGCGAACAGGCTCCGAGCAACGTCCTGCCCTGTCTTCGTAACTGTTGAAATTACTATCCTGTGTTCCGGATATCTTTTGCTGATCGCTTCTACAAGCGACTTTGCGGCATTCGCTTCGCCAACCGATACACAATGAATCCAGACGACGGGCCTTCCGTCCTTTCTGAACTCGGAAAGGAATCCGAAACGTTCACGAAAACCGCTTAGATACTTCTCGCGCCGGTACAGAAAGACGGGCAGCATTGCGAGAAATCCAATGGTGTAAAGAAGACTGTAAAGGAAAAACATTGAAGCGAGGGTTTCAGACCACTTTTGGAGGATCGATCCCAAACCCCGCCCGGGGAGGCAAGCGGAGCGCTACTTGACGCGTTCAATATACTTCTCTTCCGAAGGATTCACGCGGATTCGTTCACCTTCGGTCATATACGGCGGGACATAGAGCGTCACGCCGTTCTCAAGAGTCGCCGGTTTGTTCGAATTCGAGGCCGTCGCCCCTTTCATCACCGGCTCGGTTTCCGTGATGGTGAGTTCGAGCGACTGGGGCAGTTCAACGCCTATCGGGTCGTTCTCAAAAAATTCGACCTGGATCTTCAGCCCCGCCATAAGCCATTTCGCGGCATCGCCGAGATCGTCGTTGCTCATCGCGATCTGTTCGTAGTTCTCGGTGTTCATGAAATGGTGCATCTCACCGTCAGAATAAAGATACTCCATTTCGTGCTGATCAAGGATCGCCCTCTCAACGGATTCGTTCGAGCGAAACCTGTGTTCGAAAGAGTTACCGGTCACCAGATTTCTGAGCTTGGTGTTGACGATCGCGCCGCCCTTACCGGGCTGATTACGATCAAATTCCATCACCTTGCACGGCGTACCGTCCAGGATGATTATGTTCCCTCTTCTTAGGTCGTTTGCCGACTTTCCCATCTTCGAAATCTCCGCGTATTAGCGGTTCCCGCTGTCCTGATAAATGAATCAATAACTGGAGCTACCCGGCGTCTTCCTTCTTGAATTCAAGTGGCTCGGGCTCTTCGCCTTCTTTCGGGTATTCCTTGTTGAGGCCCTCGTAAATGATGACGATCTGGTCGATCCACTGCTTCGCAAGCGCGTTCGAAGGATCCAGCTTGAGAGCTTTTCTGTAATCTCCGAGAGCTGCGGCGTACTGCCTCGCTCGAGTAAGAGCTTCGCCTCTCTTTGTATAGGCCTCGGAAAGAGATTTCTTTGCCGGTTCGGAATTAGGTGCTGAATCGAAAGCCTTTCGCGCGGTCTCGATCTCCTGGTCAAATTCCGTTGTGTCGATCGGATCTCCGCCTCGCGACCAGCCGGATTTTCCGTTCTTTTCAGAATTGGGCGCCGCTGGCCCGCCTCTGTCGCTCGAATGCGCGATCATCGATTCCGCGCCGTCATTGCCGCTGCTCTGGGGAGCAGTGTTGCCGGTGCGCTCGGGAGCCGCAGCACCACCGCAAGAAGCGAGAAACACACTCGCCAGGATCAATACTGATAGTTCTTTCATTGTTAAGACCTCGAAAGAGCAATTATCCAATCTTTAAGTCCCAAATACAAAACCGGCGCAGACCTCCCAAAAGAAGTCCGCGCCGGCGCTTTCAGCAGCAACTAGTTTTCGATAAACGGCCTTGCCTGGAGAATGTAGATCTCTCCGTCCATATATCCCCATTCGATATCCTGTTCGACCTTGTTGCCGAACAGACGCTTTATCCTTGCGGCGGCATCCGCAAGCCGTCTCGCGACGGCATCGGTTAGAACATTCCGGTCGCCAGATATCGGAACCTCCTTTACCCCGCCTTTCTCGTCGAAGGTAAGCAGCGTATCTTCTCCAGACCTTGTCAGGACCTGAACCGCGTTAGAGCTCTTCGTATAGAGGATCTGCTCTGCGATCTTCTGTCCCTCGACCACCTTGATGCCCAAACCCCGTTTTGCGCTGATATAGATCGCGTTCTTGTTTTCTTTGTCGAACGGGTCTTTGGTGATAAGTACACCGCTTGAATCCATGTTGACACCGACCTGCAGAAGCACACCCATGTAAGTGCCTTTGTGTTCAATAAATGCCCGCTCCCGGGCTTCATACGCCTCGAAGTTCCAAAGGGACGCCCAAACGGTTTTCACCGCCTCGATGATCGCTTCCTCGTCGGTCACGTTCGGAACGGTTGTGTATAGTCCGGCTCCACTGAAATCAGGAATGTCTTCGGCATTTGACGAACTTCTCACGAATACTCCCACTCCGCCGAGTTCCGTGCGCCATTTGACAAGGATCCGGTTCCTCAGGTCCCGGTCAAATTCCGCAGCCTGCATCTCTGCCCTGAATGCCTCAAGTTTTTTGCGCCGTTCTGCGGGATTGTGGACAAAGTTATAGTCGTAAGCGAAGTCCTCGATCTTTATGTCAAATCCGTGCTTTTCGAGAAACGCTTTGTAGAAGCTGAAAGGAACAGCGAAGCCTTTCGGGACCGTGACCTTTGGGATCCGCGCGCTTTTCACCTCGCCCAGATTTGCGGCTTTCGCACCGTACGCGATGCTTTCGCGTTTCCGCATCTCCTCGAGGCTTGCAAGCTTGGTGACGGTCAGGTCGGAAGGAGGCGCCTTGAATATCTTTCCCTGCTCCTTTTTCCACTCCGAATATGCCCTGAGGATCTCCAGGTCCGCGGGTTTGTATTTGTACTCGGTAAGGGTCGTCTCGAACTCTATGAACTTCCCGTCAAGTTCCTTAAACAACTTGTCCGCGTTCTTGATGTAGGCGTTCGGGACTCCCCAACCCTTCGCAAGGAGATTGATGTGAGAAAGAGGCGTCGAGGGTTTAGTGACGATGATCCCGGCCACAGGCGGGAGCGTCACCGGCACCTCGTTGAGGATCAGAATCTCGTCGTAACCGATCTCGACGTTGTCGGTAAGTTCGTCGATGATATGCACCCGGCCGACTCCTTTTGCAGTATTAAGCGCAAGATACTCCTGGTTCTTCGAGATATCGTCCGACGAGATGCGCTCAATTCCGAGATCCGAGCTCGCACTATCCTGCCGCGTCGAATTCGGCTTGAAGGCGACACTCGCAAAAAACGACTCGTTTATCGCCTTGAAGGCGTCTTCAATCTGTTCCGCAGGTATCAGGTCTCCGTCCCAGAACTCGAAAGTAAATCGCTCGACCGGCTTCTGCCAGGCGATGGTTCCGACGATAAATCTTCGGTTTTCCTTGATGTAAGTGTCCTCGAAAAAATCCGTGTTCTTCAGCACGAAATAGTTGGCGATCAGGAAATCCTTGTGGAAGCGGTATTTCTGAGAATTGATGTAATAGATCTTGTTGCCTTTCCGGCGGTCGATCGCAAACATCACATGCGGAAGTGCATAAGGAGTGTTCTGGTGATAGACACGTGCCACCGAGTCGAAATCGGCCTGCGAGTCGATCTTCTGCAAGAACCTTTCCGAAGAATCAGGTTTGGAAGGCATCGCACCCTTCGGCTCTCGTGTCGGCGACGGTTTACGTACGGCCTGACCAGCGACAACTGAGGCCAGCAGGACCGCGACGGCTACGGAAACAAGGGACCTGTACTTCATACTCTCTACTATCTGCCGGCTTTCAAGATCTTCCTGAAGAAGAGGAAAAGCCAAGAAATAACAAAAACGAAATATCCGATCAAAAGCGCCAGGAACAGACTCTCATCCAGCCTGGGCTCGGGAACGGAGTTGGCAATGAACACGAGATGTGTGACGACGCTGGCGAAGATAAGGTTCGCGATGCCGAACCAGGCCATCTTTTCCCTGAACAGAAAGTAGAACTCATCTGCATGTTCCGCCGAAAGCCAGTAGTCGCGGTTTGGAACGTTGATTCTTTCGAACCGTCTCCGCTGGAAGACCCACGGGGCGAAGGCAAACACGATTATGTTCAGCGCCATGATTGCTGCCGAAATAGCGAAAAACGTTTCGCGTGACGACCACCCGTCCGGCGAGCCCGAGGGTCCGAAATGAACCGCCATTACAAGAGGCATCTGGGGCAAATAGAGAACGAGGTGAGCGGCCGCTGCCACTGCGACAAAGACATAGAGATAGGTCGTGATCGTTCTCATCCCGGCAGACTGCTACAACAGATCTTCGATCGCGTCACATGCACTCACGGTCCCGTTCTCTTCAGATAATACCTGTTTTGCCGTTTCAGCGTAGGACCGATATTTACCGTCATCGAGAATCCGGTCGATCTCCGTCGCGGCCGAAGTTCTGTCGTAAGCATCCCGAAAGATGGTCCGCGCTACACCGAGCCGCTCGCACCGTGCTGCGTTGTCGGGCTGATCGTGCGAGAACGGCATTATGAGATGCGGCACGCCTGCGAGAAGCACCTGTGCGGTCGTGCCCACCCCTCCCTGATGCACAACACATGCCGCCCGGGAAAAAAGCTGCCCGTAGGGCGCATAGTCAAAAGCGGTCCGTTCCCTGTCCGTTCCAGCGGGCGGCTCGTTAAATATCCCGTACAGTGCTACAGCCCTCTGGTTCAACATCCTCGCTGCCTCAAGCCCTTCTTCAAAAAAGTTCCCGGCATCCATAACGGCGGCGGAACCAAGGGTGAACACGATCGGAGGCTCGCCGGAATCCAGGAATTCCTCGAGTCCGTCAGGCATCTTTCCGAGGTCGTCGCACCCGTCGTAAAAACAGAAACCCGTCTGGACAGCCGAATCAGGCCAGTCAGGCTGCGGAGCTCCGAGGACCCTCGAGAACATCGCCAGATGCAGTTCTTTGGAAAACTTGTCGCTGACGATCGGATCGTGTTCCGGATCCAGTCCGATCTCGGAGCGAAACTCCCGGTAAGGCTCAAGCCAACCGTCGAGAACCCTGTTCATTGAGTAGAAAACGATGCGGTGAAGGGGTCTCCCGAGAAAATTCAGTGCTTTCAGGAATTGTGCATTTGGATAAACGTTTGGTTCGTAGGTGGAGAACATCGAGAGCGGCGCAAGCGAGGTCGTCGCCATCTTCAAACCCCGTTTTTCAGCGACCGAGTATGCAGGATAGACTATCTCGCCTGGTATCAAGAGCTCTGCTTCCTCGGTAGCCGACATAAGGTCGTCGTACATTTCCCGAAAGCCCGGCGAAAGATAATCGCGGATCAGCCTTTCGGTGCCGCGATTGGTGTCCATAACAAGTCGCGCGACCTCCCGGTCCTCGGGATCAAAATCAGGTCTCAGGCTTCGGAACTCGAATCCAAGGGCATCGATCTTTTCGCGATAGACCTCAAGCGAAGCAACTGTCACTTCGTGGCCGCGAGTGCGCAACTCTCTGGCCAGCGCAATAAAAGGGTGTAGGTCGCCAAGCGATCCGTAAGGGGCTACGACAATCTTGGCCATTTAGCTTTGATGTTCCCTATCCGGGATGAACTCCTTTTCAGTTGAGGGAATGTGGTCATCGAGGTCGGCCTCCTCGAGTTCCCGCGTTCGGGCTCTTTCTTCAAGTCGCGCCTTGACTTGAAACCTGACGCTCAGGAAGTAACTCAGGCAGGCGAGGACGATGGAGATAAACACTCCATCCATGCTCCCCCAATAAAAGAACAAGGCTGCCGCGGCAACAAAAACCACAACAGCCGCCTGAAAGAGTCTTTCCATATGATTGAAGCCTAAGACGCTTCCTTATCTTTGTCTCCCCCTGCACGACTACCTAACAAGGCTTCTGAAAGGCTGATCCCGTACCGTCCGAGAACATACCTTCCGATAAGTCCCAGAGGAAGCACGACAAGGATCAGGAAAGGTATAAGTGACAGGATAACCCTGACGAATCCAAGAACAAAGGACAATGCTCCTTCTACACTGTCGCTAAAGACCTTTGAAAGTTCGTCATAGAACCCTCCGGAGCTCGCGGCAACGGTTGCTGGAGTTTGAATGACGATCGCTATAGTCGACAATGACGACCTGTTCTCCAGAAACCTTATGCGGCCTTCGATCCTCTCGATCTCGCCTCGAACTTCAGACAGGTCGGTCTGTACCTTGAGGGCATCCTCGACCGTGTTCGCCCGTTTCATGATCTCAAGGAACTGATTCTCAAGCGCGCGCTTCGTTCTCAGGCGTGCCTCAAGATCAACGAATTCCTCAGTAACATCCTCGCCTTTCAGCTCTTCAACGATCACACGTTCCGCGGTCTTGCGGATCTCGGAAACCGCCTCGTCGAATCTTTCCGACGGGATCCGCACAGTCATTTCAACCGTCGTTTTCTCTCCCGACAGTTGATCAGCGCTGGAGCGCTTTGAGGTCACGACGAATCCCCCGCGTGATTCGGCAATTGAAGTGATCCGGGCCTGCGCTTCAAAGGGTGCATTGGACTGAAGCGTTAGATTCCCGTTGCGGATGATCTTTCTTCTAATCGGCTGAGCGCGTTCGGCTTCCGATTCTCTTGCAATTTCGAGCGGATCGACTTCTCGCCCTCCACCGCCACCCCCGCCATCTTCGACCTGCAGAGCCTGAATTTCAGTGGTCGAGTACTGTTCACCTGAAACACCACTATTCGTGTTCGAATCAGCGGCGGAATCACAGCTTGTGGACGCAATTATCAGGATTAGAGATACGGTCAGCGTCAGATTTCGCATGCTTCGATCCTCCATTGTCATTGAGATTCTGCGTTTGAACGGGCGATTTCCGTTAAGATGCACTCAATGAATCGTTTGGAGGCGCAAGTCAGGGTGCGCGATCGGCAGCCGCGCGCATTCCCTCGCCGCGAACAAGGGCACGGACGGCGGAAACCATTCGGCGCAATGCCCGGAAGACCTTGGGCGCGAACCAGAAGAAGAAGATCAGAAAGATACCGAGCACGATCGCGATCAGGATCGGGGCGATGACCGCGAGTATTGCGCCGACAAAAGCGATCACGTCCTCGACGATCGACATTATCCAGTTGGAGACCGGCTCGGGAGAAAGATTTATGCCGGCGCGTACCGCCGCTTTCGTGCCGTGCGATGAAAGTGCCAGACCACCGCCGAGAAGAGCTGCAACTACTGTGAATGCAGCGTCCATATCGTTTGTCGCGGAATAAGCGATCACCGCTCCGGCCGGGACGCGAACAAAGGTGTGAATCACGTCCCACACACTGTCAACATAAGGCACCTTGTCCGCCACAAACTCGATAGCATATAGCACTCCGGCGACGCCTATTATCCACCAGTTGTCCAGGACGTCGAGCCCGCCCGGAAGCTGGTATGAAGTGATCTTCTGCATCAACCCAAGCACCACAACGGTGGCGTAAAGATTGATTCCCGAGGTCCAGGCCGAACCCAGTGCCAGCGTCAGAGTTGAAAACCACTCCATTCTCTAGCTCCTCCGGCGAAGCGCCGAGTCTATTCGTCCTCGTCCGATTCCGTCTCATCCGAGTCCCTTCGGATCCCGTATTTTTCGAGCCGGTATTGCAGGGTACGAAAAGTAAGTCCAAGCAGTTTGGCGGATTTCGTGATGTTGTTGTCCGTGCGCTCCATCGCCTGCGAAATCAAACTTTTCTCGACATCTTCGAAGTTAACGCCGCCCGCGGGAAGTTTGAAAACGTCAGAGCCGTCTCCTCCGGAACCCTGAAGCATTTCAGGAGGCAGATCGTCGCGCGTGATCGTGTCGTTCTCGCAGAGCAGTATCGCGCGTTCAATCGCTGATTCGAGCTGGCGTACATTGCCGGGATAACCGTATTCCAGCAACACCTTTTCGGCGTCCTTTTCGAGCTTGATCTCGCGCTTTGTGTTGCGGGTGTGCTTCTTAATGAAATACTCCATCAAAAGTGGAATGTCCGAAGCGCGATCTCGAAGAGGCGGGACTTCGAGAGATAGAACGTTGAGCCGGTAGTAGAGATCCTCGCGGAACCTGCCATCCTCGGTCATCTTCAGAAGGTCCCGGTTCGTAGCCGCGACGACCCGTGCATCTACCTCGATCTCCTTTGTTCCTCCAACTCTTCTGATCTGTTTCTCCTGCAAGGCCCTCAAGAGTTTTGCCTGAAGAGATATATCGAGCTCTCCGATCTCATCGAGAAAAAGCGTCCCGCCGTCGGCGATCTCGAACAGTCCTTTCTTGTCGCTCACGGCTCCGGTAAAACTTCCCTTCTGGTGGCCAAAGAGCTCGCTTTCAAGCAGGTTCTCATTGATCGCGGCGCAGTTGACCGCCTGGAAGATCGAATTGGACCGCGGAGAATTCCTGTGGATCGAGCGAGCGATCAGTTCTTTTCCTGTCCCACTCTCTCCGCGTATCAGTACGGTCGAGTTCGAATTCGCGACCTTCAGTATGAGCTTTTTGACCTTGTCCATTTCCGGAGAGGCGGAAATGATCTCGACATCAAGTGTGTCTAGCTTCTTTAGCGCCCGAGAGATCGTTTCAAGAAGTTTTTCGCTGTCGTAAGGCTTTTGGAGGTAGTCAAACGCGCCTAGCCTAAGTGCATCTACTGCTGAGTCGACAGAACCGTGCGCGGTCAACAAAAGCACGATTATCGACTTATCGTAGTCTGTAAGCTCTTTCAGCAGGTCGAGCCCGCTCATTCCCGTCATCTTCAGGTCGGTGAGAACGAGATCGAAATGCCTTTTCTCGACGAACTTCATCGCCGCCTCGCCAGAAGATGCTGTGGTCACGTCGTAACCCTCTGCGGACAAGATCATCTCAAGTATTTCTCTCTGGCTCTTCTCGTCGTCGACGACCAGTATCGATTTTCTGCTCATAAACTTTCTTCTGCGGATTCGTCCTCTGGGGACCATCCGAATGGCCGAAGCTCATTTCCATCGTTGGGGCATTTTAACTCACCGGCGAATCTTCCCGAACACACGGGGCACTCACGAAAAGCCGCCTGCAGCACGATCGTGAATGTCGTGCCTTCGCCCTCAACAGAATCGAGGGCGATCGATCCCTTGTGTTCTTCAACGATTCGCCTCGCGATCGCGAGGCCGAGCCCAGTGCCCGTTTCCTTGGTTGAGAAATAGGGTTCGAACACTTTCTCAAGATCTGATTCCGGAATTCCCGTCCCCGTGTCCGCTACTTCCAGCATCACGCATTCGCCTGCTGCTGATAAAGTTATTGAGAGCTTTCCGCCAGTCGATTCCATCGCCTGTAGAGCATTAAGAAAGAGGTTGTTGAATACCGAACGGAGTATTTCCTGATCACCCAGCACGTCTGGGACCGCGTCGCGTTCGATGAGACTTATGACGACCCCATGCTCTTCAGCCTGATGCTCGATTATCTTTAGCGAGCTTTCAACAACCTCCCTTATATCAACCGGCTCGCGTTCAAGTCTTACCGGCCGGGTGTATCGCAGGAAGTCCGATACCTGTCGATTTATCCTGTCAACTTCGGTCTTGAGCTGGCTCGTAAGTTTCTCGAACGTTTCCTTTCGCCCGTCATCCTCGGGTTTGAAGCGGTTCCTCAAATGATCGAGGGTCAGGTTAATGTAATTGAGTGGGTTTCTGATCTCGTGGGCGATCGCAGATGCGAGCCTTCCCACGACGGCTGACTTCTCGGCTTCGCGCAGTTGATCTTCGAGTGCCCTTGTTTTCTCGAGGTCCTCCGTCATAATGTTGAACTGCGTCGCAAGGGATCCGATCTCGTCCGATCTTTTCGACTCCGGAAGCCGGAAGCTCAGATCACCGCGGCCTACTCTTCTTGCCGCTCGGGAAAGGTTTGCGATCGGCGTTGTAAATCGCCAGACAAGGATCATCGTTACCAGGATCGCGACGAGAAATACGAGAATTGTGAATACTAGCGGCTGGGCTGCTCGAGCGACAGCTTCTCGCTTGTCATTGTCGAGAATCACCATCACATAGAACCGACCCTGGTTCGTTTCGACTGGTATCGCGTGCGCTTCACCGTCGGCGTCCTCTCGACCTTCATCAGTAGCGTTCGGAAAATTCTTGATGTCATCACCAAGTTTTTCCCTTCCTTCCATCAGAGGAGGCAGGTCAGTGATCTGACGGAGATCGACAGTCTCGGACCCGCCTTCTTCATCCTCGACCGGCAGGTACTTGCCGCTCAGAGTGTCATACACCTGCCAATCGGCGTCGATAACAAGAATGTCTCTTATCCTCTTCGAAGTACGTTCGTTATAAAATGACTGGCCTTCCCGCTCCACGAAATCACGCAGCCTGTCCTGGGAAGTCATGCTGTTGACGCCGAGCGCAAATCCTGCAAGCAGTGCCTGTTCGCGCATTTCCGTAAGGTTGATGTTTTCAGCCTGGGTTCTCAGGTTCAGGTAGTACTGGACTCCGATCGTCATCACGAGCAGAAGGCCAAGCACGACTGAGAGCCTGCCTCGAAATGTCCCGAAGAAGTTCATTGACTGCTGTAGAAAGATATCGCCTCCGGCGCTCCGCTGTTAAACAACCTTGTTCTCAAAAACGTCTGAATGTTATAGTTTGGTCTGGTCCTGGTTCAAAATCCTTTCGTCAGTTTAGCATCCGGTTTGGATCCGCTCCCCTTCCCGCTGATCAAAAAGATTTCCCGAGGTAGTAATTGATGAGGAAATTCGCGCACAGTCTCTTAAGGGTGTCCCGACTTTGCACGTTTGCTGTGCTTTCATTTGCCATTTTCTCTCAGAATTCGTTTTCGATCTCACCATTTGGGAGCGAACAGGATGATCTTTCAGGAGAGGACCTGGAGATCCGAAAGGTTGCGGTTGAAGCGCTCGGCACGGCGGCAGGGACCGTAGTCGTGATGAATGCACAGAACGGAAGGATACTGACTATCGTCAACCAGGATTGGGCGATCCGTGATGCCTTCAAGCCCTGCTCGACGATCAAGATCGTTACCGGAATCGCGGGTTACAACGAGAACCTCATTAATCGAGACGGATCACTGGCGAACGGCAAGTATCGGTTGGGGCTCGACGACGCATTAGCCTACTCAAACAACGCATTTTTTCAGAAGGTCGGCCGGGATCTCGGCAACGAGAAAATGATCTTTTACGCCAGCCGGCTCGGCCTGGGAACGGTTACAGGAATCAACGCGCCTGGAGAGTCGGCGGGCAGTCTTCCGTTTGGCAACAGCAACCTCCGGATCTACTCACATGCCGATGATTTCGCAGTTACGCCGCTACAGCTCGCGGTAATGGTATCGGCGGTCACGAACGGCGGTCGGCTAGTCGTACCCCGTATCGCGAAGACTCGCAGAGAGAAAGCGAGTTTTAAGGGGTATCTTAGGAGGAATCTGGATTTCGAACCTGCAGTTTACAAGAGGGTGATTCCCGGAATGATCGGTGCGGCCGACTACGGGACTGCAAAGATAATCCCGGATGACCTTCGCGTCGCGGGAAAGACTGGTTCCTGTATTTCAAGGGGTACCTGGGTGGGACTTTTCGCTTCGGTCGCACCTGTTGAAGATCCCAGATACTCGGTCGTGGTGATAACGCGCGGTAGATACGCGCGCGGCAAACATTCTGCTGCTATAGCCTCAAAAATATACCAGGCGCTTAGACCAAGGTTCGGCAAGCGAGTCGACAGAAGGCTGATAGCCTCAAATCCCCGTAATTCTTCTCAGGATAATACCGGAATGGTCCAGAGAACCGCTTCCACAAAACCCACCGGAACACCGCCGGCTCGAACGGAGTCGAAGCCGCAAAAGCCGAGATCCGTAGAGGAAATGTTTCCGACCGTGGTGATCGAACCGGGCAAGACGGAGATCACGAGGCCGCGGGTCGTAAGTGATCATTAGCCGCATTCTGGCTTCTTGTAACATCAACTGGCTTGACACAAGGCGTGAGACTAAAAGATTATTGTTTGTTGTGCTTTTCCACGTTTTCGAATGTCGTGCGTCTCGGCGCTTCTGGCATTATGGTTAGCATTGCAACTATTGGAAGGGTCTCCACATCCGAGGACACGCACGACGTCCACCTATTCGTTGTGCAGCGACACCTTGGAAAAATCAGTTAATCATCGCTTGGAGGGAGTAGTTTAATGAAGACCTATTTAAGAGTTTTGACGGCAGGACTCTTTGCTTTCTTGTTCACCGTCGTTTCCGTACCCGCATTTGCACAGGACGAATGCACCCAGGATTTTAAGACCGCAACGTACGACGAATACACCAGGCTTTACCAAAGCCAGAACGTCGGCGACCTCAAGAAGGCAATTGCCGCCGCAGAGAAATACATCGCAGCGTGTGAAACCGATCCTGCCTCAGAGCAGATCATTCCCTATCTCAAGAACGCTATCCCGACGCTAAAGGAAAGAATCAGTGAGATCGAGAAGCGCATTGAAGAGGAAAGACTGAACCAGGCTGAGATCGACCGGATCAAGAAGTTTAACGAAGCATATGCCGGCAAGAACTGGAAGGCTGTTTTTGCTGCCGGCGCCGAAGCTCTCAAGTACCCTGAAAGAAAGATCAAGTTCGACCTAGACATGAGGATCGGTCTTGCTTCGCTCGGTTCCATTCAGGCTGAAGAAGGAAACACCGAATTCGCTGACGAGACGGTCAAATATGCGACGGATGCGATCTCTCGAATCAACGCGGGACAATCGTCCGGAACGGGTAAATGGGGAATCCCCACCGAGTGGAAAACGAAAGACAACGCGCTTGGCCAGTTGAACTTTGCTATCGGTTATATCAAGTACTTCACCGAAACAAAGCCGCTGCTGGATGAGATCAAGCAGCTTAGCAACGCTGACGCCGAAGCGAACAAGGCCAAGATCCAGCAGCTGCGCAAGCAGGTCGCGGACATGCGAAGTGAAGCGATCCCGTACTTCTACAAGTCCACCCAGCACAAATCAGACACCAACGAATATCCGATGATCTACATCGCGATCGGCGACTGGTACAAGGGTAAAGCAGCTGAGCTGGGGGACATTAGAGGGGGCATTGACATTAGCTCTGATGCAGGCGAGATGCAACAGGCCAACATCGATAAGGCGCTTGAGATCCTGTCACGTGAAAAAGGCTATGTTGAGCGCGCTATGGACGCATACGCCAGAGCCTACAGCCTGGCAAAGGCACAGCCGAACGCATCAGCGGACTTTAAGAACAACTTGTTCAATCAGCTGAAGTCATTGTTCGCTTTCCGATACAACGGTGAAGACGACGGAAATAAGCGGTCAGACCCCTACATCAACAGTTATGTAGCTTCGGTCTCGAATAGCTCTTTCCCGAATCCCGCTAATCCTCCGCAGCCAGTAGTTGAAGCCAAACCGGCAGATGAAGGCGACGCGACAACAGACAGCTCGACGGAAGGAAGCGCGACCGGTGCTGCCGGCCGCAACAGGACCGTCTCCAAAAAGACGGGTAACTAGTGCTCGCTTAACCCCTTCAAGCGACTGACTTAAAAGGCCGGAGGCAAATCGCCTCCGGCTTTCTCTTTTCAACGCGACTTCTATAGAATAGCGGTCTATGTCCGCAAAACCGGGCGAGCTCGAGAACATACTCGGATACCGCTTCAAGGATGTGACCATTCTTGAACGTGCGCTGACCCATAGATCATGGGCTTACGAGAGGATGAGTCCGAATGACGGAAATCCCGAACAGAACGAGACGCTCGAGTTTCTCGGAGATTCGGTTCTCGGGCTTGCGATCGCCGAGCAGGTCTTCATTAAGAACCCTTCTTCGAGCGAGGGTGAAATGACGTTGATGAAGCACCGCCTCGTGAGTTCGGATAGCCTTGCGGCTGTGGCTTCAGAGATCGGCCTTGGAAGGTTTGTGAGGCTCGGGAAAGGCGAGGAACGATCTGGCGGAAGGGAGAGGAAGACCATCCTTACTAATACGTTGGAGGCCGTCATCGGAGCAGTCTTCTCCGACGGTGGATTCATCGCAGCAAGATCGGTGATCGTCCGGCTTTTCGCGGATAAACTCCGAAGAGTCACTCCTGAATCGGCGTTGGATTTCAAGACGATCCTTCAGGAAACGCTTCACGCGAGCAAGAGTGATCCGCCTGTCTATACGGTTGTCAGAACGGAAGGGCCTTCGCACAACCGCCGTTTCTTTGTTGAGGCGGTATGGGATAAAGGTAAGGCCGAAGGAAATGGGAGATCGATCAAGTCTGCAGAAATGGAAGCGGCGGCGGCCGCACTTGAACTTTTGAGATCAAAAAAGGGCATTGAGACGTAGTACCAGCGCAACCCGTGAATCTATGGCAAAGAAACCACCACCCAAGCAAACAGAGAAAGACGAGGAACGAGAATCGAAAAAGGTCGAGCCTCCCCGCGGCATCGTCGCCGACTATCTCGAATCGTTTGTAGTGACGCTGATAATGGCTCTGTTCGGAATGACCTTCGTCATTCAGGCAGTCACCGTTCCGACCGGCTCAATGCAAAACACTATCCTGATCGGCGATTATCTTCTCGTGAACAAGTTCATCTTCACGTCTGGCGGTGATCCGCTGCCCTTTCTTCCTCAGCGTGACATAGAGAGAGGAGATGTGATCGTGTTCAAGTATCCGGGCGAACACGACAATGTAGAGAAGACCGAAGACCGCGGCGGCAGGCCCTATCAGATCAACTTCGTGAAGCGCGTCATCGGTCTCCCGGGCGACAAGATCGAGATCAAGGGGACGGAGGTTTACGTCAACGACGAGCTGCTGCCCGAACATAGGGTTATCGGATTTCTGCCGACTGACGACGCTGCCCTCGAAACGCAGCAGTTTGAAGAGCGAAAAGAAGGCGAAACATACGACGTCTATTACCGCGAAGAGATGCTGCGCGGCCAGAATAGAATGGAACCGTACGTTTTCGGGGCCGAAGGCGAACCGACCGTTGTACCGGAAGGCCATTATTTCGTACTCGGCGACAGCCGAAATTACAGCCTCGACAGCCGTTACTGGGGATTCGTACCGAGAGAGCTTGTCGTCGGAAGGGCGATGGTCGTTTACTGGTCTTGCGACCGCGCAGCGAGCCGGGGGAGCCTGATAGGGTGCATAACTAATCCGAGGCTGGACCGAATCGGAAAGCTGATCAGATGATTCGCAACCTTGATGCGATCCGCGAGTTCATCGATGTTTCAGATGAAGTCTCCAGCGCGTTAGACGAAGGCAAGCCAATTGTTGCCCTCGAATCTACCGTAATCTCTCACGGCCTGCCCTCTCCAGACAATCTCCTGACAGCAAGATCGATGATCGAAGCTGTCCGGTATTCATCGGCGGTTCCCGCTTTGATCGCCGTTTTCAACGGTAGGATTAAAGTCGGAGTCGATTCAGAAGAACTAGAACGTCTCAATTCAACAGCCGTCAGAAAACTCTCCGTACGAGATCTGCCGTGCGTCGTTTCCTCAAAACTGGACGGTGCCACAACGGTCGCGACCACTTCCTTGTTCGCCTACGCTGCAGGAATCGATGTGTTTGCAACTGGCGGCATAGGGGGAATCCACAAAGGCGGGCCGAACGACGTTTCGGCCGACCTTCCAGTTCTGGCAGAAACACCGATCTCCGTCGTCTGTTCGGGAGCGAAAGCGATTCTCGATCTACCCGCTACGCGTGAATGGCTGGAAACTCACGGAGTTCCCGTCGTGGGATACGGATGCAATGAGTTTCCCGCTTTTTATTCGGCAGGTTCTGGACTGGATGTTGACGACGTCGTCTCGGTGCCTGAAGAAGCGGCACGAATTGCGGCGGCAAGGGATTCTCTCGGTTTGAGGCAAGCGGTGCTATTTGCTGTTCCTGTCCCGAATGCAGAAGAGATCAACGAAGCTGACGTGTCCGGATGGCTGAAGGTAGCACACAGGGAGTGTGAGGATCTCGGAATTACGGGCAGGAAGGTGACGCCCTTTCTGCTTTCCAGAGTATCGGAGTTGAGTGAAGGAAGGGCGTTGAAAGCGAACATCGCTTTGCTCGTAAACAATGCCCGTGTTGCGGGAAAGATCTCTGTAGCGCTAAAGGCCGCAACGCTTTCAGCGGATTCGGTATAGAGAACTCGACCTCTACCGGCACAACTCGTTTGAATGTGAAGAACGCCCATTTGTACCGCCCGAAAACAAGTACGGTGCCCTTAACCTTCCAGCTCTCCTCGGATTTCTTTATTTCCTTGGCCGTCCCCTTCAAAGCGGATGGGAAACCAACGACGATTTCAAGCGGTGCCTCAAGAACGACTGTCTCACCTTTTCGAAATGCAAATTCGCGTTCGTAATCCTCTATCGAAACAGAGATTCCGTTCACCTCAAAGTCCGTGAACCCTATCCGGTCAACTTTTCCGCTGCGTTCGTTTATCGTCAGCGAAGGTACCACTTCAAATGTAAATCCGTTCAGGCCAACGCCGGAAAACTCCGGTTCGCCGAACGAAACCCTAAACAGGCCGTCCGAACGCTCACGCGAGACCTCGTGGACCTTGTAGCCGTCAATTCTGTCGGGAAACGCCTGCGAAAAAGCAGGACTTGCGATGAGGGTGATCGCGACGGACAAGAAACAGGCCGCCAGGGATCTAGATCGAAGTAGCCTTCTTAGTCTCACTCTTTCCATTCTCTTCAGAAGGCTCCGCAGCCTTCTCGGACGAGCCTGACTCCTTCTCAAGATCCTGTTTTATCGCGTCGAGAATGCCGTTTATGAATTGCGTGGCCTCGTAGGTGGAAAATCGCCTTGCGATCTCGAGCGCCTCGTTGATGACTACTGTGTGGGGGGTACTTTCGAAGAGGAATTCATTTACCGCTAGGCGAAGGATGTTTCGGTCAACTACAGCCATCCTCTCGATGCGCCAGTGTTCTGCCCGGGTGCGGATCTTGTCGTCAACGTCAGAGAGCCTTTCAAGCGTCCCGGACACCAGGTTGTCGGCAAACTCACGGGTTGACGCGTCCGCCTCCGAACTCAACTGGTTCCAGAAATCACTGATCAGGCGGGCGCCGGTCACACCTGAAACATCAGCTGCAAACAACATCTGGAGTGCGCACTCACGTGCCTTACGCCTTGCTCCCATAAAACTTGATTATCAACCAGCTCGTCCGGCCGCCGTTCCGCCTTCTTCTACGATCTGACCAAGAAGACTCGCGATTTCGACCGCCGACATCGCAGCTTCGAACCCCTTGTTTCCTGACTTGATGCCGCACCGGTTCATCGCTTGTTCTACTGTATCAGCCGTAACGATCCCGAACAGCACCGGTACGTTCGTCGAGAGTGCAGCCTGGGTGATCCCGCTGGCCGCTTCGCCGGCGACATATTCAAAATGCGGTGTTTCGCCTCTTATTACCACTCCAACGCAAATGACCGCGTCAAATCGCCCTGTCTCTGCGATTCTCTTAGCGGCCAGCGGAAGTTCAAAAGAACCGGGGACCTTAAAGACCTCGATGTCTTCATTTCTTGAGCCCAGACGCGAAAGAGCATCGACAGCTCCTGCTGTAAGCTTTGTCGTCAGGAGCTCGTTCCAGCGCGATTCGACGATCGCGAACCGGAGCCCATCTGCTTTCAGCGATCCGCTATGTATCTTAGGTTCCAAAATGATTCTCCCAAGCCGTTGAAACGACCATACGACAGTATAGGACCGGCACATTGGCCTTTCAAGCCTCAGCGTCCTAACTACCCCGGAACGACGGCGACCGTTTCTCAATAAATGCCTTTGTGCCCTCTCTCATATCCTGTGTACCAAACAACTCCGAAAAAAGCGCCGATTCGATCGCAAGTCCTGATTCAAGGTCCACTTTCGTTCCCTCACTCACGGCCTTTCTCGCATACCGGACCGCGATCGGTGCCAGGGACGCGATCCGTTCAGCGGTCTCCAGCGACTTGCTAAGGATAAAAGCCTTCTCCTCCGCGAGATTCACGAGTCCGGCTTGCGCCGCTTCTTCAGCCGATACGGATTCTGCCTCAGTTACCACTGAGGAACCGTGGACCATATAGCAAATGTCGAATGAGTCGACCAGTTCACGAACGACCTTCCCTTTATGAGCAAGAAAAGACAATATCGACGGGATTTCGGAGGATCTCAGCGCTCTCGATAGCGACCCGGTAGCTTCTTGTCGATCCCATCCTGCGGGATCGTCAACGGTTACGACTATCACCCTCGTATCCGCTCCTGACGATCCGATCATCTCGGCGGCCCGCACCTGATCCAAAGCCCCTACGTGCATTATCGACCCTTCCTGTAAATTGCAGGGATCAGCCAATGTCTCGCACCTCCTCATGTACTTTTCTTATGTCCTTTAGTGACAGGCCTCGCTTTATGATGAGCATCACGCCAACGATAGCCCAGAAAAGGATCCTTGCTTTCCGAACGATTGCAAGGGTCACACCGATTCCCGCCGCGAGCGCGAGCGTCTTCACTACGAACTCTGCTCCGGCTTCGTCAACTCCGATCACGAACGGGATCAGCTTGAACACTATCGTGATGAGCCTGCTTATCGTCTCCAGAAAGAACGCCGTGGACAGTAGGTTAGAAGTGGAGGTGATCTTTGAGAGAATGAAAAGGACTTCCACGACGCCAAGCGTGTGAAATGCCGCCTCAAGCAGCATTATCGGCGCAAACCTGGACGGATATCTTCGGTAGAAACCGTAGATCAGGTTCTCGAACAGCCGTACCTGAAGCCTTCCGCTTTCGAGCACACTTTTAAGGAAACCTTTGTCGTAGATCTTCTCGCAGATAGCGCTTGCCCAGTGCCATTGCCGCACGATCATGAGTGTCGCAAACGCAATCAGGGCAATGATGGCGACAAGTAGGATGTCGATGAGCCAGACGTATCCGGCCTCGAGTTCAAAGCTCCTCAGGAACAGGATCGAGCCGAGGCTGATAAAGAGCGCCGTTACGAATGAATAAAAAAGGTTCTCGGTCGCAACGGAAGATAGACCCACGACTAGCGGCACTTTTCTTCGAACAGCAACCGCCTTTGCCGTGCCGCTGACAAGGATCCCGAGCGGGATCATGCTGCTCAATGCCTCACCGATGATCACAGCGGGAAAAGTGTCCCTGAATGACAGTTCGTACGGCCCGTATACAGATAGCCGCCATGCGAGGGCGCGCACGCAGATACGCAAGAGATAGATGAAAAGGATCAGTGCAAAACCGGACAGTCCGATCTTCGCGATCCCCTCGCTTATCTCGCTAAGCCCTGTCGTGTAAATGAAATAGACGAAGAGCGCGAGCCCAAACAGGGTAAAAATGAGGCCGGCTGCCTTTAGCCTCTTAAAGGCTTTAGACGCCGGCTTCTTTTCTTCGTGTGCCGAACTGACCTGCGTTGCCATTACTGCGAGCGTTGACTAAAATGTAATCATAACTTATTCACTAAGAAACTTTTAGAAAGGGACGTTTAATATGAATGGCACCCAGATGGAGCACGAGTCTCAAAGACCGGCGCTTACGATACTCTCAGAAGAAGAAGAACTTTTCAGGGCAAGTTTCCGCGAGTTTGCGGAAGGCGAGGTGCTTCCCCGTGTCAACGACATGGAGGAGGCCGGAAAACTGGACCCCGAACTTATCAAACAATGCTTTGAGCTCGGCCTGATGGCGATCGAGACACCGGAAGAATACGGTGGAGCCGGGTCTACTTTTTTCAACGCTATACTCGCGATCGAGGAACTCGCGAGGGTCGATGCTTCTACGTCTGTGTTTGTCGATGTCCAGAATACGTTGGTCACAAACGCGATCATCAAGTGGGGCAATGAAGAACAGCGTAAGAAATATCTTCCTCAGATGGCGACCTCAAAGGTCGGAGCGTACGCACTTTCGGAGGCCGGCAGCGGCTCCGACGCGTTTGCCCTGAAGACTAGAGCGGTCGAGAAGGACGATCATTACGAGATCACGGGACAGAAGCTCTGGATCACGAACGGAAACGAGGCTGAGATCTTCATTCTTTTTGCCACGATCGATCCCGAAGCCGGCTACAAAGGCATCACGGCGTTCATTGTCGAGAAAGAGTTTGAAGGCTTTTCGGTAGGAGAGAAAGAGAACAAGCTGGGCATTCGCGCGAGTTCGACAACTGAACTGATCCTCGATAACTGCAAGGTTCCGAAGGAGAACGTTCTCGGCGAGGTCGGAAAAGGCTACAAGGTCTCGATCGAGACTCTCAACGAAGGCAGGATCGGTATCGCGGCGCAGATGGTCGGCATCGCCCAGGGGGCGTATGAAAATGCACTGAAATACACCGCAGAACGCGAACAGTTCGGAAAGTCGATCGATAGTTTCCAGGCAGTGCAGTTTCAGCTTGCTGAAATGGCGGTCGATCTGGAGGCAGCGAGGCTCTTGACGTACAACGCTGCAAGATTAAAGGACGCCGGCAAGCCATTCCTTAAGGAAGCGGCGATAGCTAAGCTTTACACCTCGCGAGTTGCAGAGAAGATCTCTTCGAAAGCTATCGAGCTTTACGGCGGATACGGCTATGTGAAGGACTATCCGGTCGAGAAGTTCTGGCGCGATTCGAAGATCGGAGCGATCTACGAAGGCACTTCGAACATGCAGCTGCAGACGATCGCTAAATTGATCACAACCGGAAAGTGATATCCAGATCAACACGGAGTAGAGGGATGCGGACCGGTTCGCATCCCTTTTGTTTTCTGTATCACTTTGCGACCTTCGTTAATCCTTTGTGTACTCGGTAGGAACCTTCGCTATAGGATCAGACTCATCAGAATAAAAACTAACCACGAAGGTCACGAAGGGTTCCACGAAGGTCACAGAGCATCAGCACGAGTCCACAGCAACCTAGTTTTCAATTCTCAATTCCCCCCTTTGAGTTCTTTGCGTAGACCTTCGCGTACTTTGCGGTTAAACGGAGTTCGGCGGTCGTCACTTTCTACAAGAGATCTAACCGCAAAGAGCGCCAAGGATTTCGCGAAGGTCACGGAGGTCCACATTCATCTCTCAATCTTCAATTCCCGCTCTTGCAAACTGCACCACTGGCGGGGTATCGTTTCATCTGTGAGACAAGTTGCCAATCCCCCTAATCCATACCACAAATACTCGGCTGAATACGTCGGAGAGCCACCCGACGCGAAGCTCGAAGTATTTGAAGAAACCGCGACCAGGTCGATGATCGTCAAGAGCTGGTCACCTGACCTGGGACGCAGGTTTGTCGTGAATTGCTACCGGGGCTGTGTCCACGGATGCACTTACTGTTTCGCGCGCCAGTACCACGAGATGATCGGCTACGGTGCTGGAACCGACTTCGAGACAAAGCTCGTTGCAAAGATAAATGCCCCGGAAGTCCTGAGAAATGAATTGAAGAAGACAAGGCAGAAGATACCCTACCTTGAATTCTCTTTCGCCTCGGACCCGTACGTGCCGATCGAAGCGAACTATGAACTCACGAGAAGATGTCTTGAGGTTTGCCGCGACTTCAGGATTCCGGTCTTCATTCTCACGAAGTCGCCGCTTGTGACCCGCGATCTCGATATCCTCAAGGACATCGAGTGCACCGTCGGATTTTCAATACCCTTCCTTTCGGTCGAGACTTCCCGGCCTTTTGAGCCCTACGTTCCTACTCCTGAGGCGCGGTTCAGGGCGATGGAGAAAGTCGCGGCGGAAGGAATAGAGGTCGCTTTGGCTCTTGCTCCGGTGATTCCCGGCTACAACGACAATGAGATTCCGCAGATCCTCAAGAAAGCGAAGGAATGCGGCGCGTCGAGGGCGTTTATGAGCCTCGTGCATTTTGCGACCGACTCGATAGAGGAGTATTTTCTTAAGAGACTTTACGAAAAGCTTCCGACGCACGCCGACAAGATCGTCAACCGGATCAAGGAAGAAAGAAACGGCCGCCTGCAGCACCGTTCGATGGAAGAACGGAATAAAGGCCGCAGCGAACGTTGGAAGATGATCAACGACGTATTCGAGCTCCATATGAGAAAGCTCGGGTACGAGAAGTACGAAAGACTGGAAAAGCCGAAGGCGGAGCCTGTTCAGTTCCAACAGCGGCTTTTTTAGGCCTCGATTGAATGCCTGGATTTGCAATAAGGATCGGGACAGTTGACGATGCCGCTGCGCTCTCCGAGATCGGCGCGGAAACCTTCTGGACAACCTACAGGGACAGCCCGAAGGTCGAGAACAACGACCTAAAATCCTATATAAACAGAGTTTACGACGAAGAGATCATTCGGACGGAGTTACAGGACGAAGGATTCCGATATCTCGTCGCGGAAGATGGAACGGAGCTGGCCGGTTACGCACGGCTTGTCATAGGAAGTTACATCGAGAACATCGAAGCCGATCGACCGCTTGAGATATCACGCATTTACCTGTTAGACAGGTTCCAGGGCGGCGGGCGCGGAAAGCAGCTTATCGAGAGGTGTTTGGAAGAAGCCGACAGGTTTCTGTGCGACAAGGTCTGGCTCAGTGTCTGGAAGCATAATAAAAAGGCGATCGGCTTCTACGAGAAGGTAGGATTCGAGAAAGTCGGGACGACTTCTTTCGACATGGCAGGCACCGAGCACGAAGACTGGGTGATGGAAAAAGACGTTGTAATTAGTGAATCGTGAATCGTGAATAGTGAATCGTAAATCACGTGAAACCTTAACCGCGGAGGCGCGGAGGCACGAAGTAAATCAGGGCGCAGCTCTGAAGGATCTATAAAATTCTTTGCGACTCTGCGCCTTCGCGGTCCATTCTTCTTGTTGATCTCTAGCGACGATTCACTATTCACAATTCACGATTCACAATTCACAATTCACTAATCATGAGCGAAAGAATCGCAGTTTTTGAAAAGATGCTTGAGGACGATCCGGGCGCCACTATGGTGATGTTCGGACTCGCGAACGAATATCTTAAATCGGGCCAGACAGACAAAGGCATCGAGACTCTTGAGAGATACCTGAAATTTGGTGTCGACGAGGGAGCGGCGTACGGGATGCTGGCAAAAGCGTACGAGTCGCAGGGAAACACCGAGAAGGCCAGGGAATCTTACGAGAAGGGCATCGAGATCGCGCTCGCACACAACCACCCTACGATGGCGGAAGACTTTCGTTTTGAACTCGAGAACAACTTCGACGACTGATTCGGACGACTCCCCAAAAGCACTTTCTGTGATAAATTAACCACGATTTCCCGTATTCGAACCAATAAGAGGATTGATATGAAGACCTTGAAGACGTGTCTCTTCTTGGCGCTTGTTATCGGCGCCGTTTCGCTCGTGCAAGCGCAGCAGACTGGCGTCCGACCCACCGGCTCGGGTGGAGTCCTGAGCTATGAACAGGCTGCATATGACGTATCGAGATACGACATATCAGCCGAGATCGATCCCGCGAAAAAGAATCTCAAGGGCTCGACCATCATCACAGCGCGGATCATTTCTCCGGTGGACTGGTTCGTACTCGACCTGGATACGCCGTTCCGTGTTACCAACACGACGGCTGCGATCCCTGGAAAAGGGAATCTGAAGGTCGAGAACGAGCGCCGCGAAAGAAAGATCTGGATCAAGCTGCCGCTCACGGTCCAACCGGGTACTGAGGTCAAGATCACAGTCAGTTATGAGGGAAGCCCGAGGGTGGCCCGCAATCCCCCCTGGGTCGGCGGCTTTATGTGGGAGAAGACACCGGGCGGAAAGGACTGGGTCGTGAACGCGTGTCAGAATGACGGTGCGGATTGTTGGTTTCCTGTGAAAGACCACCCTTCGGACAAGGCAGATGAAGTGGCTGTCAATGTCACGGTACCCGGCGACCTGTACGTTGCTTCGATCGGAAAACTGCAGGAAGTGATCTCAAATCTGAATGGAACACAAACGTACCGGTGGCTGATGTCGAGCCCGATCAGCAACTACAACATCGTGATCAACATTGCGCCATATCAGCTGATCGAGCGCGAGTATACAAGTGTGACGGGCGAGCAGTTCCCGATCATCTTCTACGCGATCCCTGAGAGTATCGACAAGGCTCCCAAGATCATCGACCAGACTGTGAAGTTTCTCGACTTCTTTGAAAGGCACCTTGGTCCATACCCGTTCCGCGACGAAAAACTTGGGATCGCAGAAACACCGCATCTGGGTATGGAGCATTCGACGATCATTGCCTACGGAAACAAGTTTCAGGACAATCAGTTCGGGTTTGACTGGCTGATGCTGCACGAGCTTGGGCACGAGTGGTTTGCGAATCTCGTCACCGCGTCCGATTGGCGCGATATGTGGATCCACGAGGGATTTCAGTCATTCCTGGACTCTCTTTATATCGAGGAGGTCGCGGGAAGAGAAGCCTACATGGCCTCGATACGCGGCAAAATGAGGGCCACGAACAACATCCAGCCGGTTGCACCCAGAGAACCCAGGATCACTTACGAGATCTACTACCGTCCGCCCGACTACACGCAAAGTGACGGAGACATCTACGGCAAGGGAGCGGTCATCCTCCATACCCTCAGGCACCTGATCGGCGACGACGCGTTCTTCAGGGCTCTTCGCCGGATGTCGTACCCAACGAAAGAGATGGAGAAGATGACCGGAGGCGGCCAGGTAAGATTCGCTACGACGGATGATTTCCTGTTTATCGCCGAAGAAGAATCGGGAATGGACCTTGACTGGTTCTTTGAGGTCTATTTGCGTCAGCCAGAGTTGCCGGAACTCATCGTTGAGCAAGAGGGTTCGAGGCTGAGCCTTTCCTGGAAGACGCCGAACGGGCTCCCCTTCCCTATGCCGATCGATCTGATCGTAGGAGGCGAACGCCAGAGATTGAATATGAACTCCGGTCGAGGGGAACTGACAGTAAGGGCCGACCACTCTGTTGAGATAGACCCGGAAGGCTGGATACTTAGGAAAGAGCTTGCTGAGAGTGAGCGGTGAGCGGTGAGCGGTGAGCGGTGAGCGGTGAGCGGTGAGCGGTGAGCAAGATGATGTTTTTGCATCGGAAAGTCAACTTGAGACCCTTGTTTCTAAAGAACTGTTAGCACCGCTCCGTCAGTGCTCCGCCCAGGGCTGACTACTTCTGAAGCGCAACCGGCTGCAACAGCTCACTGCTTGCTGCTCACCGCTCACCCTTGTCGAAATTGCCCGCTTCCTCCTTCTTTGATATTTTATTGGTTTCCGCATTTACCCAAATTCATATCTGAAAAGGACTATTACTTAATGGCTACAGCAGGCAGAAAGACCTCCGATTCCAAGGAGACCAAACCGACAGCATCGTCCTCGAAAAGCCGCAAGGGAAGATCTTCGAAAACGGCGCCGAATTCGGGTTCGTCCAAACCAACGGGTACGAACGGCTATCACGGTCTGGATGAGAAGACGCTTATCGATATCTACCGCACGATGTACTTGTCGCGGAGGATCGACGACAAAGAGATCCAGCTTAAGGGACAGAACAAGGTCTTCTTTCAGATCTCGGGGGCGGGGCACGAAGCGGTGCTTACGGCAGCAGGCCTCGCGATGAAAGCCGGCTATGACTGGTTCTATCCGTACTACAGGGATCGCGCGCTGATGCTTCAGCTCGGAATGACCGCAACGGAAATGCTCCAGTCAGCTGTCGGCGCCGAAGCCGACCCGAATTCTCACGGAAGGCAGATGCCCTCTCACTGGGGATCGGTAGAGCTAAACGTTCCCTCTCAGTCTTCACCTACCGGAACACAGCTTCTGCAGGCCGTCGGAGCGGCCGAAGCCTCTTATCGAGCGTCGCTTGTTGAGGACCTTCAGGACAAGGTGACCGGGTTCAAGGGCGACGAGGTCGTCTACGTATCGATCGGTGACGGAACATCATCCGAGGGCGAGTTCTGGGAAGCGCTCAATACCGCCTGCAACCTCAAGCTCCCTGTAATTTTTGTTATCGAGGACAACGGCTACGCGATCTCTGTACCGGTCGAGGTCCAGACGGCGGGAGGTAGCGTGTCAGATCTGCTGATCGGATTCCCTAATCTCTTTATCCAGAAGATCGACGGGACGGATCCGCTCGAGTCCTACGAAGCTTTCTCCAAAGCCGTCAAGCATTGCCGTGAAAGGAAGGGCGCCGCGCTTGTTCACGCAAAGGTCATCCGGCCCTACTCGCACTCGTTATCAGATGACGAACGGCTTTACAGGCCCGAAGAAGAACGCGAGGCGGACGCTAAGATCGACCCGATCACGACGTTTGGCGAATTCCTGATGACCGAAGGGATAGCCAAGTCGGAAGAACTTGAGGAACTTCGAAAAGAGGTGGACGCGGAAGTTGCGAAAGCGACGGACGAGGCTCTCGCCAGTCCGCAGCCCGCGCCTGAATCGGCTCACAGAAACGTATTTTCGGAAGAGATCGACCCCACGTCATCCGAGTTCGATACGGAAGAAGGAGCGGAGCTTTCGGGCAATCCCGGGACGATGGTAGATCTGATAAACCGTTGTCTTCACACCGAGATGGAACGAGATCCCAGGATCGTTGTCTTCGGTGAGGATGTCGCGGATTGCTCCCGGGAAGAGTATCTCGAACAGGTAAAGGGCAAGGGCGGCGTTTTCAAGGTCACGGCCAATCTGCAAAGGGAGTTCGGAGGCGATAGAGTCTTTAACTCCCCACTCGCCGAGGCGAACATCGTCGGCCGGGCGATCGGCATGGCGACACGCGGATTGAAACCCGTGGTTGAGATCCAGTTTTTTGATTACATATGGCCGGCATTTCACCAGATCCGGAATGAACTGGCACTGATGCGATGGAGAAGCGACGGCGATTTTAAATCACCTGTCGTGCTACGCGTTCCGGTAGGCGGATATTTGAAGGGTGGAGCTATCTATCACTCGCAGTCCGGTACGACGATATTCTCGCATACTCCCGGGATCAGGATCGCATACCCTTCTAATGCTCTCGATGCGAACGGGCTTCTTAGAACATCGATTCGCTGTGACGATCCGGTGCTGTTTCTTGAACACAAGCACTTGTATCGCCAGGTCTACAACAAGTCTGAGTATCCTTCCGACGAGTTCATGATCCCGTTCGGAAAGGCCAAGACCGTCCAGGAAGGGAATGACGTAACGATCGTCACTTTCGGAGCTCTAGTCGAGCGTTCCCGACAGGGCGTGAAGGAGTTGGTCAAGGAAGGAGTTTCGGTAGAGATCATCGACCTTAGAACGTTGGTTCCCTATGATTGGGAAGCGATCGCCGAAAGCGTCAAGAAGACTAGTCGCGCGATCGTGGTACACGAAGACTCACTTTCATTCGGTTACGGCGCCGAGATCGCCGCGCGTATCTCTGACGAATTGTTCGAGTATCTTGACGCACCAGTAAGACGCATCGGAGCGACCGATACATTTGTCGCTTACGCTCCGCAGGTCGAAGACTACATACTTCCACAGGCAGCTGATGTGGGCCGAGCCGTTCGGGACTTGATGAGTTATTGATGAAAGAACACGAGTCTTCTGGAACCGGCGGCTTTGCCAATCTAACGTCTGGTGAGCCTCTGGCTTACCACACAGTCGCTTAACTAACATTGCGCAGAGGCTCAGCCTCTGCGCAAACTATTTTGGTAGGACCTTTATTCGGAAAGACAAGCCTTTCCGCACATCAAGGCGGCAAAGCCGTAAATTCTCAACCGTTCAATCTGCCTTCTCTCTTCTGGCTCCGCTCAGCGGAAGAAGATCAGGATGACGCAATTACAAGGGTTGCGCCTTCGGCTTGCCCCGGGCTATGCTCCGCAACCTTTCAGGGATGTTCTCTCCTCCCTTGACTAATTCCCCATTTCTGGCCGACCATTCACCAACTGCAAGATCCATCAGTTCCAAACCGCTTCACTGTTGAACCGCTGAAATGAAGAATCGATTTATAGTGGCTCTCGTCCTGATACCTGCGTTGTCCGTCGTCGCGCTGTCGCAAAGCGCGGCTACGGTAGCTGCTCGTAAGTATCGAAAAGAGAACGAGACTAAGCTGATTAGAAACTATCTGGAATTGCTCTCGATCCCGAATGTTGCGTCGGACAGAGAAAACATACGGCGGAATGCGGAGTACTTGAGAAAAGAGCTTGAAAGACGCGGCCTTGCTCCGCAACTGCTTACTCCTGGTGATCGAGACGCCCCGCCGGCGGTCTTTGGAGAGTACAAGGTGCCGGGAGCCACGCGTACAGTGGTTTTCTACGCGCATTACGACGGACAGCCAACCGATCCTGCCGATTGGACGGTGACGACCCCCTGGTCTCCACAATTGCTCACTGAAGCGATCGAAAAGGGCGGGCAGAAGGCAACGATGCCTTCCGAAGTGCCTTTGGATCCGGAATGGCGCATTTACGGAAGGTCGGCCTCGGACGACAAGGCAGGGGTATTCACCATTCTCAATGCATTCGACGCCCTCAAGGCATCTGGAATTGAACCATCGGTCAATCTGAAGTTCTTTTTCGAAGGAGAGGAAGAAGCAGGCTCTCCAAACTTGCGGGCTGTCCTGACAAAACACAGGGAACTTTTGCGTGCGGATGCGTGGATAATAGCCGACGGCCCCGTACATCAATCGGGACGGAAGCTTGTCTCATTCGGAGTTCGAGGCGTTACTTCCGCGTCGGTGACTGTCTATGGCGCAAATCGGGACCTCCACAGCGGACATTACGGCAACTGGTCTCCAAACCCTGGAATGCGGCTCGTCAAGCTGCTTTCTTCGATGAAGGACGCGAATGGCCGTGTTCTGATCGAGGGATGGTATGACGATGTCGAACCGCTCGGTGTGCTGGAAAGAAAAGCCATCGCCGATGCGCCGAAATACGACGATGATCTCAGGCGCGAACTGGGTCTGGCGGAATCAGACGGAAACGGTCGCGAGTTGCTGGACCTTTTGAACGAACCCTCGCTCAACATCAATGGAATGAAGACCGGCAATGTAGGTGCGCTTGCACGAAACGTGATCTCTTCCAAGGCCGAAGCGGTGCTCGGGCTGCGGCTCGTAAAAGGCAATGACCACTGGAAACAACTTGAAAAGCTGAGGAAACACATAGTTTCACAAGGTTTTTATGTCATTGATCGGGAGCCAACGTCGGACGAGAGGCTCAAACATCCGCTTATAGCGAAGTTCATACCGGAGACTTCCGGATACAATGCCCAGCGCACCGCGATGGATCTTGATGTTTCGCAGGCGGTGATCGAAGCCGTCCGCAATGCTTCCGGCGAAATGCCGGTGACGCTCCCGACGATGGGTGGAAGCCTTCCACTGTCGATAATCACCGAGGCTCTCGAAGATCCGGCTTTGATTACGGTCCCTGTCGTGAACTATGACAACAATCAGCACGCTGCCGACGAGAATGTCCGCATCGGAAATCTCTGGGACGGGATCGAGATCATTGCTAATGTGATGACGATACGGTGAACCGTTTAGCGGCGGGATTGCCAGCTTTGCAGCGATAAGCGCAAGATGGACGTTTGCAGCTTTCGCAGCAAGTTCTCTTGCTAATTAATCGATCCTGGAGAGGTCTTTCAACACAAGAAGGCCGTCTTTCTTAATTTTCGGCAATCGGAACCATCAGAGAACAACCATGAAGATCATTAACTGGAAGTCGCACCTGTTAGTAACAATCCTTTTGCTCGTTTCTTCTGTTTCCGCGTTCGCCCAAAGCAGCGACTCGGACGAGGAAGAGCTACGAAAACGACGGCATTTGCTGGAGGCCGAACTCCAGGAGATAGCCGTGGTAGACCGGAAGGTAATGGTCAAAATGCGCGACGGCAAGCGGATGGCGGCTGATATCTATCGCCCGAAAGACGCCGCCGCAAGATATCCCACGATCTTCTCGCGCACACCTTACAACTTTAATTTCTGGGACGTTCGAAATCGTGCTCCACGCGATATGTCGAACGTGATCGAGGCGGTCAAGCGTGGATACGCTTACGTCGTGATGAACGAACGCGGTCATTTCTTCTCCGAAGGCAATTACGACATTCTGGGGCCTCCATTGACCGACGGTGAAGATGCGATCGAGTGGATCTCGTCACAAGACTGGTCGAACGGAAAGGTCGGCCTGATCGGCTGTTCTTCGACCGCCGAATGGCAGATGGCAGTAGCCGCCAAGGCGCCGAAAGGGCTGGCAACGATAATCCCGCAGGGATTCGGAGCCGGAGTCGGACGTGTTGGGCCCTATTTTGAACAAGGCAATTGGTATCGAGGCGGAGCGGTTCAGATGCTCTTTATCGCCTGGTTGTATGGACAGGTTAACCAGGTTAGACCGATGATGCCGGCCGACGCGACTCAGGAAGAACTGATAAACGCCTCAAGAATGTTCGATCTTGCTCCCCAGATGCCTCCGGTCGACTGGTCGAAGGCGCTGGCCCATCTTCCTGTCCAGGACATTCACAAGGCTGTCGACGCCCCGAAAGGGATCTTCGCCGACAGGATGCCGGTTCCTACCGGCGGAGAAATGATCAAGCGAGCGCCGAACGATCCTGAGTGGTACAGAGGCGGGTTGTTTCACGACAATATGCGGATCGACGTGCCTGGATTCTGGTTCGTATCCTGGTACGACGTGTCAGCTGGCCCGAACCTGGCAACTTACAACCACGTCAGGAGAACTGCTGATCCCGAAGTAAGGGACAAGCAGTACCTGATCATAGCACCTACTTTGCACTGCGGCTTCAGGCGTGCCACCGAAGATACCGTCGTCGGTGAACGCTCGATGGGCGACGCGAGGCTTGAATACGACGAAATGACCTACGGCTGGTTCGACCATTTTCTGAAGGGAGAGGACAACGGAATTCTGGAAAAGATGCCGAAGGTCCGTTACTTCACAATGGGTATGAACAAGTGGCAGTCTTCAGAAACGTGGCCACCTTCCGGAGCCGAGCCGATGACGTTCTACCTGGCAAGCGGTGGACGGGCGAACAGCCTGAATGGTGACGGCACACTAACTTCTCAACCACCCGGATCCGACAGTCCGGACACGTTCAGGTATGACCCAATGAATCCGGTGCCGTCTTACGGCGGAAACGTATGTTGTACAGGAAATGCAGTGCGCGGCGGCGCGCTTGATCAGAGGGAAATGGAAAAGCGGAATGACATCCTGGTCTATACTTCAGAACCTCTTGAGGAAGGAATCGAGTTGAGCGGCCCGATCGACGTCAAGCTGTTCGTCTCGTCCGACGTGAAGGATACGGATTTTACGGTGAAGCTGATCGACGTCTATCCGGACGGAACTGCCTACAATCTTGATGAAACCATCCAGAGAATGAGATACCGAAACGGATACGACAAGCCATTGGCCTGGATGGAGAACGGCAAAGTGTACGGGTTCAGCTTCTCACCGATGAATACCAGCAACTATTTCAAGGCCGGGCACCGGATCAGGATCGAGATCTCAAGCAGCAATTTTCCGAGATTTGACCGGAACCTGAACACCGGAGGAAACAACTACGACGAATCAAAAGGCGTGGTAGCGACCAACAAGGTCCATCATTCGAGAGAATATCCTTCCTCCGTGACGATCTCGGTCGTCCGCAAATGACAAGGAAATCCGTCTTTTCCTAGTTGTTAGAAAGAGCGGCATTTTCCGCTCTTTCTTTTTTGAGTTCCCCAAATTCATGCTTGGCTTTATGGTCCGAATCTTCTCTGCGAAACGCTTCTCACCGATTCGTCGTTTATAAGGTATCGTATAGCCTTTCGTGAACTTTTGAGTTACCGGGCGCTTACAGGGCTTTGCGGGGAGCCGCTTGGAGGACTGATTCGCGGAATCGTTGATGAAAAACGGCGTCGAACTAGGAAGATACAGGATTGACCGGAAGATCGGAGCCGGCGCTATGGGAGAGATCTATCTCGCCGAGGACACTCGGCTCGACCGCGATGTCGCCCTAAAGATACTGCCCGAAGAGTTCGCCGACGATTCCGACCGTATGAGCCGCTTCATTCTGGAAGCGAAGGCCGCCTCAGCACTCAACCACCCCAACATCATTACCACTTACGAGATCGACGAACACGACGGCGTGCACTTCATCGCCTTCGAGTATATTGACGGTGAACTGCTCGAAGACAGGCTTTGTAGAAAGGAATTCACCATTCAGGAAGTGATTGACATCGCGGTGCAAATGGCTTCCGCGTTGTCGGTCGCGCATGAAGCCGGCATTGTTCACAGAGACATCAAGCCGGGAAACATAATGATCAGGGGAGACGGTCTGGTAAAGATCCTGGACTTCGGGATCGCAAAGCTTAGCCGCCCTGAACCGGAGAATATCGATCCGGAAGCCGAAACCAGGATGCAGGTTGAGACCCGCGAAGGCCACATTCTCGGCACCGCAAGTTATATGTCGCCCGAGCAGGCACGCGGAAAACAGATAGACGCCCGCTCGGATCTTTGGAGTGTCGGATGTGTTGTATACGAGATGTTGACGAATCGTCAGCCTTTTCAGGGCGAAACAATGACAGACGTACTTGCCAACATCATCTACCTCGAACCGGCACCGATTCGGGAACTGAGGTCTGACGTACCGCCGGGACTCGAAACGATCATCGAGAGGACGTTAAGCAAAGAGGTGGACGAGAGGTATCTCGATTCGGGCGAACTTGTCCGAGACTTGAAAGATCTTCAGACTCGTCTTCTTGTCGAAGTGGAGAAGACCCGGAACCAGTCGTCAAACACGATCATAGGCGACAAGGTGAAGCCGTTCCGCGAATCGATCGCAGTGCTTCCGTTCACGGATATAAGCACGGAAGAAGACAATCAGTATTTCAGCGAAGGGCTTACAGAAGAGATAAATATGAATCTCTCCAAGCTGCAGCAGCTGAAAGTCGTTGCCCGCGGATCGGTGATCAAGTGCCTTGCGAAAGAGCCGTCGCATAAAGAACTTGCAAGAGAGCTGCGGGTCCGATACCTGCTGGAAGGAAGCGTTAGGCGTCACGGCAACGAATTGAGGATCACTGCACAGTTGATAGACGCGATCGGCGAAGCATATGTGTGGGCAGAAGCATACCGGGGAACGATCGAAGACGTATTTGAGATACAAGAAAAGGTCGCGGCGGAGATCGTGCGGGCCCTTCAGGTCAGGCTTTCTCCAGTAGACAAGAAGAATCTCAAGAAGCGCTACACGAAGAACACGGAAGCCTACCAGCTGTATCTGCAGGGAAGATATTTCTGGAACAAGAGAAGCGAGGAAAGCCTGAAGATAGCGATAAGGCACTTTGAACAGGCGATCGAGAAAGACCCGGAATACGCCATCGCCTGGGCAGGAATCGCAGATAGCTACAGTCTTTTGGGTGAATACGGCCGGATACCGCGCAAGGAACTGCATCCGAAAGCCGAAGAGGCCGCGCACAACGCTCTTGAGCTCGATGAAGGGCTGGCCGAAGCTCATGCATCTCGGGCGATCATACTGATGCTCAAGGACTGGAATTGGAGTGAGTCATTTAAGGAGTTCCAACAGGCGATAGAGCTCAATCCGAATTATCCTACTGCGCACCATTGGCTTTCCCAGTGGTACGTTACTTTGGGTTCGCTCAATGAGGCCAAACAGTCGATTCAAAGGGCAGCGGAGCTGGACCCGGTCTCAAGGGCTATACAAAAGGACAAGGGCCTTACGTTCTACTACGACCGGAAATACGATCCCGCGATCGAGATCGCGCAAACCACACTTGAGTTTGATCCCGACTACTCGGCAGCCCACAGGCTTCTCTCGCTGGCATACCAAGGCAAGGGGATGCTTGACGAGGCTATGAATGAGAACCGCATCTGGGGCGAACTTACCGGTAATGAACTTGAGACGGAAGTGTCACTTGCTCAACTCCTGGCGACAGCCGGTGAACGAGACAAGGCAATCGCGATCGTAAAGTCGCTTGAGGACCGGATTCCGGCCGCCGGAAACGTCTGCCGGGGGATGATACTGGTCTATGCCGCCCTTGGCGAGAACGACCTCGCCTTTAAGTGGCTTGAAGAATCTGTCGATAGAAGAGAGGAGGCCGTCCTGAGCATCAAGGTCGACCCAAAACTGGACAACATCCGCAACGATCCCAGATTTGAGGAAAACTTAAGGAAGATAGGTTTGGACGGTGAGCGGTGAGCAAGTCGGCCGTTGGCCGAATTCCACATTTCAGATTCCAGAGTTCAGAATCCACTGTCCAGAGCCAGCATACCCTTCTTTAGATCAGGTGTACCCTTGTTTAGAGCAGCGCTTGCGCTGCCCTAGCCTGGCAAAGCCAGGCTACATAGGCCGATTCGTTTCGATGTTGTTGGTCATTTGCAATTGGCATACGGTGCGCGAAAAATCTTCGGCAGCTGCTCGTATATGCACCGAGTCATCGATTCGGTCAAAATCTTCTAGCGGCAGACATTCAAGCCCATTTGCTGCGCCATAGATCTGACCAAACATCGATGAGATCGTATCTGTGTCGCCTCCCAAAAAGGCGATCTGTTCAAATGTCTCATTCAATCCTTCCGAACTGATCGCAACGAGGATCGCCATCGGTACGGAGTCAACGACGTAACCCGAGGTCCCGAATCGATCACCATATTCCTTTAGAGTAATGCTTGATGTTTTCACCTCTATAAATCGATCTCGCACTCTCGAATCTGGTAATACTTCAATAAGTTCACTGATAAGATTCTCAGTCAGACCTCCGTCCTCGAATGCAAAGCGTGTCGCCCAAACCATCGCGAGGGCACCTACATAGGCCTCTTCATTCCGATGAGTGATACGACAGACGTCCCGGATCTTCCGACGATCTTCTTCGTTACCCGGATCAAGACAAAATGCAAGAGGGGCTATGCGCATCGCGGCGCCGTTGCCAGCCGCCCTCTCCCCTGAGGCACCTGCCGTAGCCCAGTGGCCACCCGCTGCAAGTTCCACGAGCGCTTTCAATGTACTCGACCCGAGACCGTGTAGGCGGCGATCAAGAAACCATTCAGCGAACTTCGCGGCTATCGACTCCGGGCTTATCTCACTTGATTCGACGATCGATTCGCAGGTCGCGAGCGTCAATTGCGTGTCGTCGGATGTCCGAAGGACCTTGGGTACAATGACCGTCTCCGAGTCCTTTTTTCCTTCGAACGGAGACCCCTTAGCATCTCCGAGAGCCCCGGCGAGAAGACAACCCACGATCCTATCCGTATTCGTGATTCGAGGCATAGGCGGAAAGTGAAATATATCACCAGAAACAAATGTGTCTTCGGTTCTCCCGATTAATCAGGGAGTTATGAATACTAATTTGAGAAAGCAACAGAATCATTGGTTGGATTGAGAAGAAGGATCTAACAAAAATATGTGCTTATCGACCGCAACCAGTCAACTGGTGCGAAATCGTCCTACTAAGCCGCAAACTCAATCTACAGTATTAGCCTCGCACTGCTCGGCTTGGGCAGCGCAAGCGCTGCTCTAAACAGGCGGGTGACCCCTTTGCGATCTGGAATTTGATATCTGGAATTCGGCCGCAGGCCGACCCGCAAGCACTGCTCCAAACAATTACACTCAACTGCTCACTGCTGACCGCTCGCTGCTTACTACTCAAAAGCTCTTTCTGAACAAATACGAAGCCCGTATGAAGAAGCTTCTGCCGTCCCTTCGAATGCCGTTGTCGAACATTCCCGTGTAGGGATTGAAGCCTTTGTAGAGCAGATTGTCGTTGTATCCAATGTAGAACGCCGTGCCCGGATTCGGGCTCCAGCCAAATAGCATCTCTCCGTTCAGTGTCCTGTCTACCGTCTCGTAATCCCACCGCACGCGGGCGAAAGTAAATCTCGTGAACTGATATACCGACCTCAGAGAGACGATGTTCGAATCGAACGCGACAAGGCCCGTGTCTTTCCTTGTAAGGCGCCTCCGGTCGTACGAAAGTGAAATGCTCCACGGGTCGGTAGGCTGCAGGTTAACGTTTAGTTCGTATCTGATCAGAGTTCCCTTTCCAGGGTCGAGCGGCGGCTCCTCGAGCGAAGGGTCGGTCTTCAATTTCATCAAATACTGAAGATACGCGGGGCTTACCCTCGGATAGACCTCGGAGGCGCCAAAATCCAGATCGAGCGCATTAGTAGTAAAGCCAAACTCTCCATTGATCGAAAATCGCTTACTAAACGTTTTGCTGATGTCCAATTCGCCGGACCACTGGTGCGTTCCTCTTTCAGGGTCGCCGAAGAAAGCTCCCTGCTGCAGCGGAGACCTTCGCGCACCGAACTCGTCCTCGTAGAGCTTTTCAACAAAGCTCCCAATGAAGGCGTTGATCGAGAACTGGTTCTGGAAGGTGAAGTTTGCGTTGGTCGTGAATATTGTCGCTCCCTGAAGCCTTCCCTGTTCGTCGAAACTAAGGCCGTGGGAGCCGCGAGTCGTTATCCCGATCAGGGTCTTGTTCGGGTCCGGTTCCGTGCCCAGTCTCCATCTGTAGCTTCCGCCGTGCGTATTCGTTCGTCTCGTAAACCCGACTCTTGCCCTGTAATCCGACGATCTGCCGCTCACCTCAGCCGACGATCCCCGGTTCCTGCCGGTGTAGTCCCACTGTGCGCGGTACGCGACGCCATTCCCTGTCCTGAAAACAGACTCATCGATGTCCGAGTTATAAAAAGATCCTCGCGTATGCGTTCCTACCACCTGAAAATCGAAGACCGTCCTGGGGTCGATCTGAAAATTCCCGTCAAATCCGAGAAGCGAGTTCTTGTACTCGGCGCCGAAGTTGTACTGTGTCCCGAACAGACCTATGTTCGAATTACTTCCGACGTCTCTCTTCAGCCTTAACACGCCTACATACGCTTTAGTCTCCGAATTCGGAAAGCGGTCCGCGGCGGCCATCAGCCCGAATGTCGTCTTCCCTCTTTTGCCGGTCACTTTCGCCGCGACGTCCGGGTCGGCAATATTTCTAGTGTTCACGACCTGAAGAGGAGAATTGAAGATATCTCGGCCCTCGAGGAAAAAAGGCCGCTTCTCGGGAAAGAATATCGGGAACCGCTGGTTCGCCCTTACGACCGGAGCATCCGCTTCCACCTCAGCAAAATCCGGGTTGATCGCAAGGTCGAACGTAAGGTTCGGAGTGGCCTGGAACTTGATGCTGACGCCAAAGTCAGCCTTTATGCCCCCGTTGTCGAACACCGAACCAAAAGGACTCGATTTGTCTGCGACCCTTGTACCCGCTTGAGAGATCGTGGCGCTCGGAACGATCTCGATGGTCCTTTCCGAATCGATCTGCGTGAGTCCGGTGATCTTGCCGAGTTGCTGGAGCTCAGAGACTCCACGCCGCATCGGCATCCAACCGTCGATCTCACGGTTCAGCCTGTCGATCCTGCGCCAGAAATCTACGCCCCAGAACTTCCCTTCACCAGCTTCGTACCGGAGCGACTTGAAGGGGATTTTAACTTCTACCGACCAGCCATTCTCGAGTATTACCCCCTTCGATTCCATCACGATGTCAACGCTGAAGTCAGATCTGAAGTCTCCGACGGTCTTGATGCCGTCGGCTTGAATTCCCAGAGGGTTGAACTGAAGGATGTAGGCCCTTCGCTGGTCATTAAAGGTATCGAGGAAGACTCCGACGTAATCCTCACCTCCGACGGCGTCTCGCTTGGCAACCGTGGCGCGTATTTTCTCGGGTTCGTCGAAGCAGAAATAACCGATGTAGAGGTGTTTGCTGTCGTAACCCATATAGGCGATAGTCTCGCGCGAAGGAGGGACAAGATCGCCGGGTTCTGTCTGAATGAAGTCCTTGAACGTAGCGGCGTTTTTCCAAACCTCTTCGTCGAGCCTTCCGTCGATGACCGGAGCCTGCTCAAAAAACGGGACCGTAACGGGCGCCGCCTTTTCAGGAGGTATCACGAACTGGCCCGGGCCGTCAGATTGGTTTTCTTCCGTTTGTCCGAATGAGGCGACAATCAGGATCAGGGCTGCGAGAGCCGGAAAGACATTTCTAAATTGCGACATTTGGGAATCCTGCCCTTCGACCGAATGAAGAGTCTATCAGAGGGCAAAGGATTATTGAATCTGCAGCTCTTTCGTATTCAACCGGTAGACACCTGGCGAGACCCGAATCGCGACCTCTCTTTCAACCAACCGCTGATTCGCCGCCCCCGCTTCTGCTCTAGAAATCCCGGTCGCCTTTGATAGAGCCCCCTTCTCCGTGAAGCCCTGCATTCTAAGAAAAGCCTCTGCTATTGCTTCAACCGCCTCATCACGTGTGACGTCCATCGCGATCTCTTCCGGGAATCTCTCCTCCGCCAACGTCCATAGATAGGTGAACTTGGGTTCGTACAATACCTCGTACGGCACCACCTTCATACATCTTTGAAGCTCGTCCAAAGCTTTCGTCAGGTCCTTTCTGTTTTCGATCTCTGCTTCTTCTCTGAGATCTGAAGTCGAGGACTCCCATTCTTCCCTCAAGACTTCGAGTACTTTCATCGCCGTGGGTGTAAGTCGCTCGGCCTCGTGTTCTGAAGGTATTCCATATATCTTTTTGAAATGCGGTACCAGGCGCTTTGAAACAAAAGTGGCGCGGCCTTTGGTGAGCTTCGAGTAATAGACCTTTCCGCGACGCATTACATCGTCCTTGAGATTCCACGCCATGCTTACTTCGGGGTCCTTTTGGACGTTCTTTGGCATATGGGCATCCCTTCTTCCGCAAACCGCGAGGTAGAGGCTCGGGAGAGGCGTCCGAACATCCGTCAGGCCTAGACAGAATCCAAGGTCATCGATCATCGTTTCCGCCGACGCTGCGTCACTTATCTTAAGAACTTCTTCACGGCGCCAAAGCCGGTCTCTGTAGGATTCGACCTCCGCAGGAATTTCCATACCGTTCTTTTACATCAAGGGAGTCAAAACAAAAAGCCCGGCTGCATCAACAGCCGGGCTTAAGGTTTGAGTCGTGGGCCTCTAATTGCCGGGGCCCGTCGACCGAACCGAAAGAGTGTCGTCAGGACCGATCTCAAGATCCTTCCTGCCGCCGGGGATCATGGAACCGGCTCCGGCACCCGCTCCGATCGTCGCACCGATGACAGCGCCTTTTCCTCCTCCGAGAATGGCACCCAGGACCGCACCGATGCCTGCGCCTATTCCGCTACGCTTGACGGTCTCTTTAGTACGGCTTCCCGTGCGCGCCTCGCCCTCGTCATTCAATCCGATCTCGTCGCCTTCTTCATCCGTTATCCTCTCCAGGACTCCCGCAAAGTCGTATCTGCGGCCGTCCGCGAGAACAATGCTTTCAAAATTGAAAGTGATCTTGGAACGGCCCGTAACCTTGCCTGTCCGCTCGATATCCGAAACATAGCCCTCGATAACCGCGCCTCTGAATTCTACTGGTGACTCGACCCGCATCCTGAATGGGTCGCCGTCTTGCGAAGCTTTGGTAGTGACGAACGACTCAAGAGAACCGGTCAGTACTGTTCCGGGACTTACCGCAAACTTGCCCGTCCTTGGTGAGCGCCTGTAATCCGGACGAGGATTCCTGTTGTTCCTGTCATTGCCTGCCGGGGGATCATACACGACGTTCCCGCCGCTGTCAGACCAGCCGTCGTCCTCATCCGAGGCCGGGTAGTCGTCCCTACGATCTCCGTAAGAATCGTCATCGCGATCGTCTCGGGGCGTCGGATCGTAAACAACGTTGCCGCCGCTGTCAGACCAACCGTCATCGTTGTCAGTGTTCGAGGCTGTCGAGTTCCATCGGTCGGTTTTTCTGTATACGCTGTCCACGAATATCGTCTGACTCAGGTATGAAGTGGTAATACGCCGGGTTACCCGCATCGATCTGCCATTGTCCAGCGGGGTGAAAGTAACCGTGTAGTCAGATTCTCCGCCGAGGCTTGAGACCCTAAGTACCTGTCCTCTGAGTTCAGCCAGGAGGCTTACTCTTTTTCCGCTGCTGTCAGTTGACGTGCGGGCCACTCCGTCTGCGGTGAAAACGGCGGGCTTGTCGCCTCTTGAAGTGGATAGCGTGATCCGATCGCCTTCAATTGTGATCGAAATGTTTTCGGGCGCTTCAATTTTTCCCGCCAGGTCGGACCTTTCCGAGGCGTTCGCTCGTTCTCTGTCAGACACTGTTTCAAGGATCTGGCTTGTGTTCTCACTTGCCGCTCGGTCGAGCTCGAATGATCCTTCGATCAGAAAGCCTCCCGTGGACTGAGCAAACAACGAGGTCGACGACAAGAACAATGCGGCGGCCAGAAGAACGAAGTGTGACGTCAGCTTTTTGAGTTTCATTGATGTGGTACCTCAGAACTGTTGAATGATGATATGTTATCGGTGTTCGGAATGTGTCCTGATATCTAAGAGCATATACCATGCCAGTGCCGACGATTTTGCGAGTACAGTCGGGACGACCTACCGTTCTGGTGAAAGCCAGGCGTTCAATACGAATCTGAATGAACCGGGGAACGGATCTCACAAAATGGCAGATGACAAAAAGACAGCGATTATCAAGCATGCCGGGGACGGGTACTTTATCGGAATCTCCCCAAGCGGACATGCGCTAACTATTGACACTAAAGGGTCTAGAGGTGAAGCACCGTCACCGGTAGAATTGTTGATGATTTCCCTGGCTTCGTGCACGGCCGTTGACGTCGTATCTATCATGGCGAAGAAACGCCAGGTCGTTTCGGAATACCGGGCCGAGGTCAGCGGAACTCGAAGAGAGGAGCACCCCAGAGGCTTCACGTCCTTTCATATTCACCATATCGTGCACGGCCGTGGTGTATCGGAGAAGGCCTTTTCGGACGCGATCCGGATATCGGAAGAGAAATATTGCTCGGTAGCGGCGACCGTGAGGCCTGCTGCAAAGATCACCACGAGCTATGAGATCGTAGAGGATGAAGAATGAACCTAATCAGAAAATCACCGATCCTCGTACTTTTAGCGCTGTTTATCCTTGCACCCGCTTCTTTCGCTCAGGGAGACGAACCTGAAGGCTATGTGCTTGAGCACTGGAAGAAGTTTGCAGCGAAGGGCTGGCATAAGATCGATTACTCGGCGGAAGTCCTTTCGAAAGACCGGATCGCAGCGCTCGATAAGGAGCCTGAAGAAGAATTCGAGGAACCAGTAAGCGAGCTCGCGCTTCTACGGGGCGTGATCTTTGGAAAACGAGGTCGGATCTTCAAGGATCAGCGAATTCAGGGGTTTCTAAAGCGGCAATCCTGGTACAGGCCAGACCCGGGCTTTTCCAACTCGGTTCTGACGAAGAACGAAAGAAAGAATCTCGATCTGGTCAGATTCGCAGAAGCGGAAAAAAGACCCTATGTCGCTCCCGGGGACCTGCGTTATTGGACTGAAAAGAAGATCCCCGAAGACAGGCTCACGTACGCCACGGCAGGCGAATGGCGGATCATGATCGCCGAGGTCGAGGCGATTCACGGAAAGCGATTCGACAACGAACCTTGGCTCCAAAATTATTTTGAAGACCGTTACTGGTACGAGCCAAGGACGGACTATTCCCCGTCGGCACTCTCTGAGACCGAAAGAGCGAACCTTGAACAGATCATCGCCCGGAGAAATGAAGGGCGTGACATTGAGGTCTATGTCGGTGATATGGACAAGTTCCAGGACGCTCCGCTCACAGAGCAGTTGCTTCGGGGACTTACGCTAAGCGAACTCCGTCTTATCCGAAACGAGTTCTTTGCCCGAAACGGCTACAGGTTTAAGTTTCCAGGGATCGCCCAGCACTTCGAATGGCGCGAATGGTACGCCCCGCTTGAAGACCAGTCGAACGTGACCCTCAACGAAACGGAAAAGAAGAACGTCGAGCTCATAGAACTTGTCGAAAAAAGGACCAGGGAAAGACTTGCGACCGAACCGATCAAGCCGGAGATGCTTGAAGGGATGTTCATCGAGGATCTTCGAGTGCTCAGGAATGAGATCTTTGCGCGACGCGGCCGGATCTTTAAGGATGAAGATCTGCAAAACTACTTCGCTTCGCAGGATTGGTACAAGCCGAACCCGGACTTCAAGGACGAGATGCTGGGGCAGTCGGAATTGGAGAATCTGGCGGTCATCAAACAAGCTGAAGAATACGCGTTAAGCAGGTTCGATGCCTTCGAAGGCTGATAATGCCGGATTTGGAGCCCCGCGTGTCGGGGCCATGCGAGAAAGAAACGGCGGCCGGAGTTTACTGGCCGCCTTTCTTGTTCGTCTCCCTGTATAGAAGGGCCATGAGCTTTGTGCTAACCTCGAACGTTGTTTATGAAAGTAGCTACTCCGGAAGAACTTGAGCTGAAGAAGAAGAACGGCGCCCTCGACCGCCTTCGCAACAGACTGATTCTGCGTGAAGAGGAGATCATGGAGATCCGTGCTGAACTCGAACAGTTCGAGGCTCGATACACGATGGAAGTCGGACGGCTTTATGCCGAACTCGACGAGATCGAGGCCGAGATCGCCGGAGAGGAAGTAAAGCTCAATCCGGAAGACGAAGAGATAAAGAAGCGAGCCGAGGAAGCCCGTCAACGAGCTGAGGAATCGGCCGATGCCCTCGATGAAGAGAACTGGCAGGCCTGCACCCAGAAATGGAATCCTACGACCGAAGCGAAGAAGGCTTATCACAACCTCGCTAAAATGATCCATCCGGACCTTGCGGTCGATGATCTGGAACGGGAGCGCCGGCACGGGCTGATGGCCAAACTGAACGACGCATATTCGGATGGCGACCAGAGGCTTCTCAACAAGCTTGTCGAAGAATACAGAGATTCGCCGGATCTTGTGAAAGGTGATTCGATCGGCGACGAAATCGTCCGCGTCATCCGGCAGGTCCACCAGGTGAAACGCAGGCTTCGCGAGCTTAAGGAAGAAAAGCTTGAACTGGAGCTTTCGGAGCTATTCGTGCTGCGGGAAAAAGTCCGTGCCGAGCAGCTCGAGGGTCGTAATTTGCTTTCGCAAATGGCGGAACGAACATCGACCCAGATAAAGAAGGCCAAACGCCGTCTCGGAAATCTCAAGAACATCGTCGAGGCAGAAGAAGTCGCGCGGGAAGAGCGCTTCGGTCTGAACGTCTCGGCATTCCGCTGATCCCGCCTTGTCCGATATCCCCAAAAAGCCTGACGTTGCGATCGTTGGAGCCGGTCCTGCCGGACTGTCAGCTGCGCTTTGGTGCGACGAACTGGGTCTCGAACTTGTTCTGCTGGAAATGGAGAACGAGCCCGGAGGCCAGCTATTGTGGACCTACAACAAGATCGAGAACTATCTTGGATTCACTGCAAGCAACGGTGAAGAAATACGCGACAGGTTTATTGATCAAGTAAGTCGGCGTGATATCCGCCCAGTTTGCGGCGTTGGAGTATCCGCGGTTTCTTTCGATCCCCTGGAATTGAACTTAACGGACGGCAGTTTGATCAAGCCGAACGCTCTGATAATTGCGACCGGCGTCCGGCGCAACATTCCTGAGTTACCCGGGATCGAGCGGTTCAAGGGCCGCGGTCTAATAGAATCGGGAAAACGCGACAAGGCTCTTGCGAAGGACAAGACCGCGATCGTTGTCGGGGGAGGCGACGCAGCATTCGAGAACGCCCTGATCCTCTCGCAAACGGCGAAGAAGGTGTTCCTGATCCATCGTCGCGAGGGATTCCGGGCGAGGCAGGAATTCATTCAAGCTGTGAACGATCATGATCAGATCGAGATCCTAACAAACACCGAGGTCTCATCACTCAACGGAAATGAAAGCCTCGAATCCGTCTCGATAGCAAGCACGAAAAGCAGAGACCGAAGTGACCTTGCCGCGGAGCTGGTCATTTTTCGACTAGGGGTAAAGCCAAACTCTGAGGTTTTCGGGCCAGGTTTGGAGTTAGACAGACGCGGCTATATCAGGACGGACTCAACGTGCCGGACCAACCTCCCTGGAGTTTACGCCGCGGGCGACGTTGCAAACCCCCTGTCACCCACCATCAGTTCGGCTGCCGGAATGGGCTCCACGGCAGCAAAATCAATCTATTCTTGGCTAAAAGGCTGACCTGGGATACAATCCTTCGGATAATCTCCAATTGACCGAACTTCTTCGGTCAACTTGACCAAAATTTTGAATTTTCTTCATAAATCGCCAGATAGCAAATTCAGGTGCCGGGTCCTTGAAACCTAGTTCCTGCGATTATTTCAGCGCTCCAAGTTGTTTCATCCCAACTGGAACGCAAAATGCCTGATTCTTAATCAGTTACGTCGCAATCAAACGAGTTCTACAATCACAACGCAAGGAGGAGCTATGAGCTTTAGGAACCTTAGACCCAGAATGTTTCTGGTCTTGATGGCGGTCTTTGCCTGCGCCATCCTGGTCGGAAGCGTTTCTGCTCAGTCAGGTACTTCCCGTATTAACGGAAACGTTACCGACCAAACCGGTGCCGCCGTGCCGGGAGCAACTGTCACGATCTCGAACCCGAATACAGGGTTCAGAAGGACCGTTACGACAGACAATGGCGGAAATTACAGTTTCCCGGGGATACCCCCTTCAACTTACAGGCTCGAAGTCGAGGCCGCTAATTTCAAGAGGTCTGTCGCGAATAACGTGCAGGCACTTGTAGACAACGCGACCAGATTCGATTTCCAGCTGGAGCCGGGAGAAGTAACCGCAGTTGTCGACGTCACGGCAAACACGATCGAGTCGGTCGTGAATACGCAGGACGCAACTATCGGAAACAACTTCGTACCCGAGCAGATAACCCAGCTCCCCACGGACCTTCGAAGGGTCAATGACCTTCTCGCATTGCAGCCGGGCGTAACCCGCGATGGTTATGTTGCTGGCGGACGAAGCGACCAGGCCAATATCACGCTCGACGGCGTTGACATCAACGACCAGCAGACGGGCGGTAGAACGACCCAGTTCGATATCACTCAGGACTCGGCCCTCAGGCTGACGACCGAAGCGGTCGAAGAATTCAGGATCACGACCGTCAACGCCAACGCCAACCAGGGACGTTCGTCAGGTGCCCAACTGTCGCTGATTACGAGGCGCGGATCGAACGACTTTCATGGTGCAGCGTTTTACTTCATCAGGCCCACGAGGTTCTCTGCAAACAGCTTCTTTAACAACCTCTCGGGACTCGAACGTCCAAGCCTAAACCGCGACGTTTACGGCGGAAGGATCGGCGGGCCGATCTTGAAGGACAGGCTGTTCTTCTTCTATTCGTATGAAGGACAGCAGCAGGAGCTCAGTCAGTCGGTCGTTCGGACAGTGCCGCTTGCCCATATGGGTAACGGAGAAATGAGGTTCTTCGGAACCGGTCCGACCTGCGACAGCAGCGGGCTTTGCGTCCTGAACACGGCTACATTCAACAACGTTTACAACGAGGTGATGCAGAACCCTGCAGCCGTTGCTGTCTTTGCCGATGTGACAAGCAGGTACTCGGCCAATGACGATACTGTCGGCGACGGTATCAATACGGGCGGCTTCCGCTTCAACTCCCCGAGAACTGAGAAGGAGAACACCCATATCGCGCGGTTGGACCTTACGATCTCGGAAGGGCAGGAACTTTTCGTTCGCGGTAACTACCAGTGGGATAACTCGACCGGCGTTTCAGCTTTCCCTGATTCACCGACGACCGCATTTTGGTCACATCCCATAGGCCTTGCTATCGGCCATACCTGGACGATCAGCAACAACGCGATTAACAACTTCCGGCTCGGCTACACCCGTCAGGCGTTTAGCAACCAGGGTGATTCTAGCGACCCGAACATCAGTTTCAGGTTCGTCTATGCACCGAGGCTCTACACAAGAACCTTGAGCAGGGTTACTCCGGTGACCAACATCATCGACGACTTTACCTACATTGTTGACGACCACACGCTTCAGATGGGTACGAACCTCAGGATCATTCGAAACCAGAGAAGTGACCTTGGTAACGCGTTTGACTCAGCGGTAACCAACCCGTCGTTCTACAACCTGTCGGGTGCGGTCATCACCAACGCCATCACGGACGCTGGATACACGATCGACGGCGGCAGTGTCGCTAGTGCCCAGGCCGCGGCTACAGCACTTATCGGAAGGTACTCCCAGTATTCCGGTAATTTCACGTTCGACATCGACGGCAGTGTTCTTCCCGCGGGAACTCCTGCGAACAGGAACTTCGCTACGGAAGAGTACGACTTCTATTTTCAGGATATTTATCGGCCGTTCCCGAATCTCACGATCACGGGTGGACTGCGATACGCGTACAGCCGTCCTGTTTATGAGAAGGAAGGATTCCAGGTCGTTCCAGATACGCCCCTTGGCGACATCTTCGACCAACGTGTTTCCTCCGCCAGAGTCGGCGTACCGGCAAATCCTCTGATTAACTTTGTACTCGGCGGTCCAGCCAACAATGGTCCGGGATTCTATGAGCCGGACAGGAACAATTGGCAGCCTCGCGTTGCGGTAGCGTGGTCGCCCGACTTTGAGGACGGGTTCCTGCATTCGCTGTTTGGTGACCAGGGCGATTCGACGATCCGTGGTGGATTTTCGATCACCAACGATTACTTCGGCGGTCAGCTGGCGGTAAGCTTTGACGGACTTTCGTCCATCGGCTTCACCAGCTCGACGACGATCGCAGCCAATACGTATGACATTACCGGATGCGGAGCTTCGGTGACCGGCGGCGGTGTACCGCCGTGTGCTCCTCTGTTCACCGGTTTTGGCCAGGATGTACGTGCCCTTCCGGGTATCCCTGCACCGATGCAGAGATTCTCGACTCCGGCCGACGAGGCCCAGAGAATCGAGGTTTCGCTTGATGCCACCATCGAGACACCGACCCACTACCAGTGGAATGTCTCGTTCGGAAGAAGCCTTCCGAAGGGTGCCTACTTTGAAGCTAGCTACATCGGACGTGCGGCGCGTAATCTGTTCGCCACCCGCGACGTGCTTGCGCTGAACAACCTGGTTGATCCGGCTTCCGGAATGGACTGGTACACGGCGGCTGGTATGCTGCACGACCTGCGGCTTGCCGACACGCCAAATGCCAACATCCCGGCGATCCCGTTCTTTGAGAACCTGTTCCCCGGCGCTGTAGGACTCTTCGGAGCCCCCGGCAACACGGCGACCCAAGGCGTATACAACCTCGTCTCCAGGGTTGACGGGTTCGACATCCTGGACTGGACTTTTGTGCAGCTCCTGATCGACGATGTCGGCATCTTCCCGAACATGTTCTTCCATCCGCAGTACGCGGCGTTCTCCTCGTTTGGGACCACTGCATACTCGGATTACCACGGGGGATCGTTCTCGCTTAGGCAGAGACTTGGCAACACGCTTTCCTACGACGTGAACTATACGTTCTCGAAGTCGCTGGATAACGCGTCAGGTCTTCAGACCGGAGCTTCGTACGGTTCTCAGTTCATCCTGAATCCGATTCGACCGGACGACAACTATGCCCTATCCGACTTCGATACCAAGCACGTTGTGAACGCTAACTTCATCTTCGAGCTTCCAGTCGGTAGGAACAGAACGTGGTTCAGCGACGCCAATTCGGTAGTCGATGCGTTTATCGGCGGATGGCAGTTGGCCGGCGTATACCGCTGGAACAGCGGACAGCCGATCTCAACTCCGTTCGATCAGGCGCAGTGGGCGACCAACTGGAACGTCCAGTCGAACACGACGAGGATCAGGGACGTTGACTTCACGGTCATTCGTGACACGAGAAACGTCTTTGCCGATCCGCAGGCAGCGTTCAACTCGTTCCGAAACGCAAGGCCGGGCGAGACGGGTGAAAGGAATGCTTTCAGGCTTCCCGGATTCCAGACGCTTGACCTTGGTCTTACGAAGAACTTCACGATGCCCTGGAATGAGAACCACAAGTTCCAGTTTCGCTGGGAGGTGTTCAACGTGACGAATACCCAGTATTTCGACGCTGGCAACATCACCCGCGCATCGTATGGTCTTCCGCAGGATCCGGAAACCGGAACGGCGAGTTCGAACTTTGGACGTCTCTACGACGACATCCAGGGTGCTCCGCGGTCTATGCAGTTTGGGTTCAGATACGAATTCTAGTCGCATCTGAATGATTCTTTGGCCGGGGAACAATCCCCGGCCTTTTTCTTTTTCGGACCTGACAACAGATTGGGTTTCTCGTACTAATTTCGCCAAATCTGAATCCTGCCTGCCTCTTGCTCACCGCAAATCGAGCGTTTTATCATCAAACTTTTATAAAATCTGAGGGGTCAAAGCCCGCCATCCTCTTAAAAAACCCGCTCTTCCCGCCTTCATTGACTACAAATCACGGAGCGGCTCCTTAAATTTCTCATCAAACCGAATCTAAAACTTCTGTAACCCCCTGAGCCTCAACGGCTTGCGCGCCGCAAGACGGAACAAGAGATGCCTCATAACCTCCTGTGTGTTTTTCCAAGCATTCACTTATTCACGAAATTCAAGGAGGCGCTATGATTCATAGTCTTGCAAGATCAAGGCTGTCGAGGGCTTTTGCGGCCATTGCAGTTGTTGCCGCATTCGCTTTCACGGCCTTTGCCCAGTCGGGAACCTCTCGTATTAACGGAGTGGTGACTGACCAGACAGGCGCCGCGGTTCCAGGAGCCACTGTGACGATCACGAATCCCGCCACGGGATATAGCCGAAAGGCGACGACCGACAACAGCGGCAGCTACAATTTTCCCGGAATCCCGCCAGCCACCTACCGGCTAGAAGTCGAGGCCGGAAACTTCAAGAAGGCCGTTAACAACAACGTCCAGGCACTTGTCGATTCTTCGACCAGCATCGACATCGTGATGGAGACCGGTGACGTTTCCGCAGTCGTTGACGTCACGACCAACACGATAGAATCTGTCGTCAATACACAGGACGCCAGTATCGGGAACAACTTCGTGCCTGAACAGATCACCCAGTTGCCTACAAACCTTAGACAGGTTAACGACCTGCTAAGCCTGCAGCCCGGTGTCACGCGCGACGGATATGTAGCCGGTGGTCGTAGCGACCAGGCAAATATCACTCTGGACGGGGTCGACATCAACGACCAGCAGACCGGAGGAAGAACGACGCAGTTCCAGACGACCCAGAACTCGGCACTCCGCGTAACAACGGAATCGGTCGAGGAGTTCAGGATCACAACCCTGAATGCCAACGCAAACCAGGGTCGTTCGTCCGGTGCACAGATCTCTCTGGTCACCAAGAGCGGTACCAACGAGTTCCACGGTTCGGCCTTTTACTTCTACAGGCCTACCGCGTTCTCTGCGAACGACTTCTTCAACAATCTTTCAGGTATCGAAAGGCCGAGCCTTGCCCGCGATGTCTTTGGCGGCTCGATCGGCGGACCGATCATCAAGGACAAGCTGTTCTTCTTCTATTCGTATGAAGGACAGAGACAGGAGAGCGGGGTATCAACGGTAAGGGTCGTTCCGCTTTCACATCTCGGAAACGGCGAGTTGCGGTTTGAAGGAACCGGTCCGAGTTGCAACAACGGTCAGTGCGTTTTGAATATGGCTGAGTTGAACAACATCTACAGCCAGGTGGGTCTGAACCCCACCGCGATCTCCGTACTGGCGGATGCTGCGTCAAGATATCCCGCAAACGACAATTCGGTCGGAGACGGGATAAACACAGGCGGATTCCGATTCAACTCCCCGCTGACGGTGGAGCAGAATACGAATATCGCCAGATTCGATTACAACGTAAGCGATGATCAGCTCTTGTTCGCGCGGTTAAACTATCAGTGGGACATAACCACGGGCAGTGCCAACACGTTGGTAAATCAGCAGTTCCCCGATACACCAGCGACCGGCGTCTGGTCTCATCCGACCGGCGGCGTCCTGGGTCACAACTGGACGATCAACAGCAACATGATCAACAACTTCCGCTTGGGCTTCACCCGGCAGGCTTTCAGCCAGCAGGGAGACTCATCTGAGAATGCGATCTCGTTCAGATTCGTCTATTCACCGAGACTAACGCCATCGGTCCGCACACTCAGCAGGGTGACCCCTGTCTGGAATATCACTGATGACTTTACGTGGATCAAAGGCAATCATACGCTGCAGTTCGGCGGCAACGTGAGACTCATAAACAACAAGAGAGCGAGTTTCAACAGCGCCTACGATTCAGCCGTAACGAACCCTTCATTCTATGACCAGTCCGGTGCGGTAATCACCAACCAGATCACGAATGCGGGTTACTCGATCGACGGCGGAAGCGTCGCTTCGGTGCAGGCCGCAGCAACTGCGCTTATCGGGCGGTATTCTCAATACTCTGGAAACTTCACGTTTGACATCGACGGCAGCGTCCTCCCCGCCGGAACTCCAAGCGAAAGGAATTTCGCGACCGAGGAGTACGATGTATATTTCCAGGATATCTTCCGACCGCTCCGCAATCTGACGATCACGGGTGGTATCAGGTACGCCCTGAGCCGTCCGGTTTACGAGAAGAACGGATTCCAGGTCGTTCCCACCGAAAGGCTTGGCGATTTCTTTGACCGAAGGGTCAGCAGCGCCAGGATCGGCGTTCCGACCAACGATTCGATCCAATTCCAGCTTGGCGGACCGGCCAACAATGGCCCGGGCTTCTATAGTATGGACTGGAACAACTGGCAGCCGAGGATCGCGGCCACCTGGACTCCTGATATCGGAGGACCGTTGGGCCGATTCCTCTTCGGAGAAGAAGGAGATTCGACCATCCGCGGCGGATTCGCTATCACCAACGACTACTTCGGAGGTCAGCTCGCAGTGTCGTTTGACCAGCTCTCGACGATCGGCTTCACAAGCACGACGACGATCGCTGCAAACACGTACAATGTGACAGACCGTCCGGCACCGTTGTTTACCGGATTCGGAGAAGATGTCAGGGCCCTTCCGGGCATACCGCCTCCAATGCAGCGTTTCGACACGCCCGCAGACGAGGCTCAGAGGATCGAAACTTCTCTCGACAGTACGATCATTTCTCCACAGCATTATCAGTGGAACCTATCCTACGGAAGAAGCCTTCCGAAGGGAGCGTACTTTGAGGCAAGTTATATCGGACGATCGGCGCGCAATTTGTTCGCATCACGCGACATAATGGCGCTGAACAATCTCGTCGATCCGGCTTCAGGCATGGACTGGTATACGGCAGCGGGAATGCTTCACGATCTTCGTGCGGCTGACACGCCGAACGCCAACATTCCGGCGATCCCGTTCTTTGAGAACCTGTTCCCCGGCGCCGTCGGACTCTTCGGAGCACCCGGCAACACGGCGACCCAGGGCGTCTACAACCTCATATCGAGAGTAGATGGTTTCGACATCCTCGACTGGACGTTCGTTCAACTGCTTATCGACGATGTGGGAATCTTCCCGAACATGTTCTTCCATCCGCAGTATGCTGCGTTCTCGGCTTTCGGAACCACCGCTTACTCGGACTATCACGGCGGATCGTTTAGCCTGCGTCAGCGGCTTGGCAATACGCTTTCCTATGACATCAACTACACCTTCTCGAAATCGATGGACAATGCATCCGGCCTTCAGACCGGAACGTCCTATGGATCGCAGTTCATTCTGAACGCCCTGCGGCCGGAGGATAACTACGCAGTTTCCGATTTCGATACAAAACACCTTGTAAACGCCAACTTCCTGTTCAACTTGCCGATCGGACGAGGCCAGACCTACTTCAGTGATATGAATGGTGTCGCGGACGTCTTCTTTGGCGGATGGCAGCTAGCCGGTGTTTACAGATGGAATACAGGTCAACCGATCGCTACTCCGTTCGACCAGGCCCAGTGGGCGACCAACTGGAACGCACAGTCGAACACTACGAGGATCAGGGACGTCCAGTTTACGGCTATCCGGGACACTCAGAACGTATTTGCCGATCCCCAGGCTGCGTTCAACTCGTTCCGAAACGCCAGACCGGGCGAGACCGGTGAACGGAATGCCTTCAGGCTTCCCGGATACCAGACGCTTGACCTGGGACTGACGAAGAACTTCACCATGCCGTGGAACGAGGACCACAAGTTCCAGTTCCGCTGGGAGGTCTTCAATGTCACGAATACCCAATACTTCCAGGTAGGAACCCTAACAAGGGCGAACTACGGGCTTCCTCAGGATCCCGAAACCGGAACGGCAAGTTCCAGCTTCGGAGCGCTGTACACAGGCGTACAGGGTTCACCGAGAGCCATGCAGTTCGGCTTGAGGTATTCCTTCTGATTGTGGGTTGATCTAAAACTGTTGAGGCCGGAGCGGAAACGCTCCGGCTTTTTTTTTGGTTCATCCGCCGACGAATGAATCGTTTCCCGTGATCTCGATCAAATGCCGGGTATCGTTCATTGCAAGCAGCCTGACATTTCGACGGCCCCTTATCTCAAATCTGTTGATCCCGCAGTTCGAGGTCACTAGCCACGGCGTCTCAACCGTCCTTCGATCGATGCCTCCTATCAGATTGAGTGTCAGGTAGCAGATCGCACCGGTATGCGAGAAGACCGCGATGCGTTTGCCCCGATGAGCCCTGAAAATCTCGTTCAATGCCCGTGTCCCACGTCTCAGCAACTGGCGATAACTTTCGCCGTCCGTGATAACGTGATTGATATTCCGGTTGATGAGCGCGTAGTAGTCTTTCGGATACTTCTGCTTCGACTCCTGAAACGTCAATCCTTCCAGAACACCTACATTCCTCTCTCGAAATGCGGACGTCTTGTTCACCTCGACCCCAAGCCTTTTGGCAAGAGGCTGTGCGGTCTGCACGGCCCTAAGCAGATCGCTCGAGTAAACATGGTCGATCCCTTCCTTTTCTAATGCCTTTGCAGTCACATCAGCCTGCTGCTTTCCGAGGTCTGAGAGCGGGGTCGGCGAATGACCTCCGAAACGACCTTGGGCATTGCCGTCCGACTGGCCGTGCCTGATGAGATATAGCCTGGTTACCGGCATAGAACGAAGAATGAGAAGGCGGGGACAAGCCCCGCCGCTACTGACTCCTGACTTCTGACTTCTTAAACTCCGACGCTTTCCGCCTGCAATTTTTCAGTCTGATAGTGGGTTATGAGAGATTCGATGATCTCGCTGATCTGGCCTTCCATCACGAGATCGAGCTGATGAAGCGTGAGACCAATCCTGTGATCCGTTACGCGGTTTTCTTTAAAGTTGTACGTCCTGATCTTCTCGCTGCGGTCTCCGCTGCCGACCATCGATTTGCGTTCCGAGGCTTGCTCCTCGTGCCGCTTCTGCTCTTCAAGCTCTTGCAGTCTGGCACGAAGAACCTTCATCGCCTTTTCACGATTCTTGATCTGAGACTTTTCGTCCTGCATCGATACCACGAGACCGGTCGGCTGGTGTGTGATCCGTACCGCTGAATAGGTCGTGTTCACGGATTGTCCTCCTGGTCCTGAAGAGCAAAAGGTGTCGATTCGAAGATCGTTCTGGTCGATCTGCACGTCGACCTCTTCCGCTTCGGGAAGGACCGCTACCGTTACCGCGGAGGTATGGATCCTACCGCTCGATTCTGTCTGGGGCACCCTCTGGACACGATGAACACCTGATTCATAACGCATTCGCGAGTAGACATCGTCTCCCTCGATCATCATCGTCGCTTCCTTGATCCCGCCTACGCCGGTGTCCGAAACGTCCATCATATCGACCTTCCAGCCCTGTGTTTCTGCATAGCGGACGTACATCCGCATCACTTCGGCGGCGAACAAGGTGGCCTCGTCGCCTCCGGTACCGGCCCGGATCTCGACGATCACGTTCTTCTCATCGTTCGGATCCTTGGGGATAAGAAGGATCTTGAGTTCCTCCGTGCCCCTGTCGACTGATTCCTCAAGCTCCGAGATCTCCATCTCGGCAAGCTCGCGCATATCGTCATCCTCGGTGGCTTTAACTATCTCACGGGCCCCGTCGAGCTCTTCCTGCAGCTTTCGCACCTCACGGTACTTTTCGACTATCTCACCAAGCGAACGATGCTGTTTCATCAGCTTCGTGTACGCCTGGATATCCGAGGTGATGTCCGGAGAAGCGAGCTGTTCGTTCAGCTCTTCGTAATTCTTTTCGATTTGTTCGAGTTTCTCGAGCATTGAATGTTACCAGGTTCAGGCGGCCTCGGGTTCAAGTTTGAGGGACTCGTTCAGAGCATCGATCGCCACTTCAAGCTGGTCGTCATCCGGGTCCTGCGTAGTTATGTTCTGTAGCCAGATGCCGGGCATAGTCATCGTCTTGAATATCACGCTCGATTCCTTCTTCGCTGCGTACCGGATTATCTCGTACGATATGCCCGCAACGAGCGGCATCAGGATGATCCTGACGACGAGGTTCAGCCACATCTGTTCGAAGTTGATGACCGAGAACAGGACAATGGCGACAAGCATTACGACCATCAGGAACGAGGTCCCGCATCGAGGATGCTGGCGCTTCTGTGTTCTCGCGTTGGCGACATTCAGACCGAGCCCTTTCTCCCACGCAAACACTGTCTTGTGTTCGGCACCGTGATACTGAAAAACCCTGTGAATATCTCGGAGAAACGACATCGAGAAGATCATGAGGACAAAGAAGAACATCCTGATGACCCCGTCGATGAGGTTGAATGCGATCCAGCTATCCGGTTTAACTTCCCAGATATAGGCCTTTGCCGTTGCCCACCAGCCAGCCGCTTCGGCAACCAGAGGCGCTTCCGCCCAGCCCATAGCGATGAAAAGGACATTTGTCAGCAACAATGGAGCAACGATGAAAAGCGCGATATTGAACGCAAGTGCGAATATGATCGAACCTGCCGCGCTCAACGACTGCTTTGCCTTTTCACCCTTCGACTCGGCCTTTGGCTCGTCGGGGAGTGTCATCTTCACAGGTGCCTTCGTGAACTCCTCATCGGTCGTGCCTTCGGCGAGAACTGCTTCCGTCTCGACCTCTTTAACCTTGACCAGCTCTTCCTGCTCCTTGAGGTCATCCTCATAGACCCGAGCCGAAAAATTGAGCGCCTTGATACCAAGAGCCAGGGACTGGATCAACGTAGCACCGCCGCGGAGGATCGGAATGTTGAGAAACTTGTACTTGTCGCTCCACTTTGGAAGTTTCTCGGCAGTCCGGACTATCGAACCGTCTGACTTTCTACAGGCGATCGCGTACGCATTCGGCGTGCGCATCATCACGCCTTCCATCACGGCCTGGCCGCCAACTATAAGGTCGCGTTCGACCGACAGGAAAAGCTGTATAAATCTTTTCATAATCCCGTCTCAGATTTGATCCTTCGAAGAATAGATGCCCAATCGCCCCGATATGCAAAAAACAACGCCGGCGAATCGTTTCTTCAGGGACCTGGACCTCGTAAAATTATACACGAAGCCCTTTGGCGCCCCCGAATCCCGCGCCGGCGTTACGTTTTTGCTTATCTACAGTTGTGAATGGACGGAAACCGTCATTCGTTCGAAATCTCCCGGTCTATTTTGAACCCCGTTTTGCGAACCGCTTGTTGAACCTGTCAACGCGTCCAGCCGTATCGACCAGCTTTTGTTTGCCGGTGAAGAACGGGTGGCACTCGGAGCAAATTTCGATGCTGAGTCCTTCGTCGAGCGTCGAACGGGTCTCGAAAGAGTGGCCGCACGCGCACGTGACCGTGATCGTTTCGTATTTCGGATGAATTTCTACTTTCATTTTCGTTTATACCCGCCTTGTTCTGAATTTCGCCAATAAGTGCAAACGTAAATAATACGCAGGCTGGCCCACAAAATCAAGCTTTGGGACCGCGGTCAGTTAAGCCAAACCGTTTTGTGTTTAGCCGACCCGTTTACGGGTCGGACCGATATCAAACACAAACCTCCGCTCTGACATCGGGATCAGGTCCCGTTCGAACGAAACCTTGCTTTCGGCCAAGGCCTCTTCAAGCGAAGGACCTCCGAAGAGTATGCATCTTCGCCCGGCTGCCCATTTCAGAAGCCTCGGAAGCACATTCGTGAATTTATCGAGCGCACGCGAGACGATTATCGCGTCCTGGCGGGCGTACGATTCGGCGAACTGCTTGTTGACGACCTTTACCCTCTCCCCGATCCCCAGCTTCGTTACCGCTGCTTCGAGAAAGGTGGATTTCTTCTCTTTTGATTCGATCAGTATGGTCGTCAGGTCTTTCCTCACGATCGCGATCGGCAGACCGGGCAGTCCGCCTCCAGATCCCACGTCTACGACCATTCGGCGTGGAGAGATGCGGTCGGTGACGAAAAGCGACTCGAGCACGTGCCTCACTGCAAACTCTTCGGGGGAGCACGGCGCTACTAGATGAAGGCGTTCGTTCTTAGAAACTAGAAACTCGTAATAATCCGCCAACTGACGCGAATGGTCCGGAGACAGTTCGATGCCGAATTCCTCGCGATTCGCCTCGACGGCGCTAAGGAATTCATCGGTCATCGCTAAAGAAGTTGATCTAGGAAAGAATAAGAATTGGTGCGGATGAGAAGATTTGAACTTCCACGAGATTGCTCTCACGGGCTTCTGAGACCCGCGCGTCTACCGATTCCGCCACATCCGCATAATGTGAAGCGCCCTCTAATATACAAATCCCGTGTACTAGACTCAAGCGGGGCGCAGGCCATTGGCGTTTTGGAGTTTTCCGCCCTTGTTCTTTAAGATTCAATCAATGGTCGAAGGCTTTTCACAGAGAATTGCACATGTACAAGAACGCATCGAGGCCGCTTGTGATCGGTCCGGCAGAGATCCTGCCGAAGTAAAGCTGGTGGCGGTCAGCAAGACGCATTCCGTCGATACGGTGCGCGAGGCTATTTCAAGCGGGATCCTTGTGTTTGGCGAGAACAAAGTTCAGGAAGGCATCGACAAGATCGAGAATATCTCCAACGAAAATTGCGAATGGCACCTGATAGGCCATCTGCAGTCGAACAAGGCACGGAAAGCGATAACCTCGTTCGACGTGATTCAGACAGTTGACTCCGCAAAACTCGCAAACCGTCTCAACCGGATTGCGGGAGACGAGGGCAGGTACGGTTTTCCAGTGCTTCTGCAGGTCGATCTTGGAAAGGAGAAGACCAAATCGGGGGTCTATGAGGAAGATCTACGTAAACTCGTCGATGAGGTGCTTGAATGTTCAAACCTGAGTCTCGGCGGTTTGATGACCATCCCGCCGTATCTTCCTGATCCCGACGAGGTCAGGCCTTTCTTCAGGAGGCTTCGTGAACTGCGCGATCAGTTGGCCAATGAAGGCGTCTTCGGTGAAGGGCGCGGGGAGCTTTCGATGGGAATGAGCCACGACTTTGAGGCCGCGATCGAAGAAGGCGCAACGATCGTGAGAGTCGGGACGGCGATCTTCGGACCGAGACAATGAACGTCGATGCTGTATATTTTGAGATCGCTGTCGGTGCCGGACTCGGCATAATCGCAATCTTTCCTTTTGCTCGGAAAGGCGGCGAATTTCTTCAAAAGTACTTCGCTCTAACTCTTATTGCCGCTGCACTGATATACGCTGCCTTCGCCGTTGTCGGTACGGTGGCTGGTACGGCGTCTTTGAGGTGGCTTTTGACCGAGGTTTCAGGGGTCCTTATTTTTTCGATTCCCGCTTTACTCGGATACAAAGGCCGGCCCTGGCTGCTGTCACTCGCCTGGCTTTTGCATCTCTTCTGGGACACCGGCCTTCACGGCGGCCCCTCGACATCGTTCGTTCCGGGCTTTTACCCCGGGCTCTGCGTCGGCTTCGACCTCGTTTTTGCTGCATTTATTGCTTATTATTTCTATTTCAGGGATCGCGGTTAGTTTATGCAAACACTCGTTTATCCGATCATTCAAGGTTTCATTGTCTTCGTCGTGATGATCATCCTTATGCTGATGGTCCTCCGGCTGATAGCCAATTACACTGATCCGAACCCTTTCTCGTTCTTTGGCCGCATGTCATTCAAGCTAAAGAAGATGACGGACCGATTCGTGTATCCCATAGGAAAGTTTCTGGTCCTCAGAAATGTGGATCCGAGGATCTCGCCGTTGATCGTCATCCTGATCGCGATCGTAATCGGGTTCTTCGTACTCCAACTTTTCTACAATCTGTTCTTTATGATCGACGGCGTCGTGATGAGCGTCCGTACAGCGCAGATCACAAAGGTCGTGGGATATCTGCTTTACGGATTTATAGGCATCTATACGCTTGCGATCTTTATTCGGATAATCCTTTCTTGGCTTACATCGGCTACAAACAAAGTTCTAAGGTGGTTGAGCCGGATAACCGACCCGGTCCTCGAACCATTTCGCAGACTGATCCCGCCGCTTGGAATGTTCGATATCTCGCCGATAATCGTCCTTCTTATCCTGCATTTCCTGCAGGCCGCGGTACTTGTGGTTTTTGGACTCGGACGAGTGTGATCGAAGTAACCGAATCTCTGTCCGTGAATGATCAGATACGACAAGAATAAGGAAACCCTTGAACTGCAGGTGTTTGCGGTTCCAAAGGCCTCGCGCACCGAACTTAAAGGGGCGCACGACGGGTCTCTGCGAGTGAAGATCGCGTCGCCTCCCGTGGATGGCGCCGCCAACGAAGAACTGGAGAAGTATTTTGCCAAGTTGCTGGGAATTGCACGGTCGCGGGTAACCGTAAGTTCCGGAGCCTCTTCACGCAGAAAGACCTTGACGTTCGACGAGATCTCCCCACTCAAGGCAGCTGAGATCAGTAAGAGGCTGGCCTAGAGCATTCGCAAGCGAATTCTCTTCACAAGCAAATATGTGAAGAAGATCAGTACAGCGGAAGAAACTGCCATCGGAACGGCGAGCAGCAGCGCCTCGCGACGCGTCCATTCAGTCAGCCCTTCGAAAAGGCCGGGCAGGAAATGCCAGGCCCCGACAGCTTCAAGGAACAATCCGGAAAGCATCAACGCCAGCACGGTAAGATCATTGTTCATCTACACCTCCAATTTCATCGCATCAATTGCACAAGATCGATCTGAATCCGGTGTGACGAACAGGTAAATTCTTTGTGAACCATCTTGTTTGCGTGTCGAAAAATCTGCGTGATATATTTCCTGTTTTGCGGAAGCCCGCTTCCTGAACCTAAATCAGATAAAGGAATCTCAAAAATGTCCGGACACTCTAAATGGCATAGCATCAAGCACAAGAAGGGAGCCGCAGACGCGAAACGCGGCAAGATCTTCACGCGTCTAATCCGCGAAATAACTGTTTCTGCACGGGAGGCGGGGGGCGATCCGGATATGAATCCGCGCCTTCGAAAGGCCGTCGCGGATGCTAAAGCCGCGAACATGCCGGCGGACAATATCGACCGCGCAATCAAACGCGGAACCGGCGAGATCGAAGGTGTTTCGTACGAAGAGATCACGTACGAGGCTTACGGACCCGGAGGCGTGGCGATACTTATCGAGACAATGACGGACAATCGCAATCGCACCGTAGCAGAGCTAAGACATTTGCTTTCAAAGAATAACGGGAATCTCGGGGAATCAGGCTCGGTGGCCTGGATGTTCGATCGCAAAGGATATCTGGTCGTTCCAAAGGAACAGAAGTCCGAAGATGAGCTGTTCGAGATAGCGATCGAAGCCGGGGCCGAAGATATGAAGGACGACGACTCGAACTTCGAGATCTTCACGGCTCAGGATGTTTTTGAAGATGTGAAGAAGGCGGTTGCCGATGCAGGGATCGAACCTGATGTCGCTGAAGTGTCGATGATCCCGCAGAACTACGTCAAGCTCGAAGGCCCGGACGCCCAGGCGATGATGAAGCTTTACGAAGCGATCGACGACCACGACGACGTCCAGAATGTCTATTCAAACTTTGATATCGATGAAGAAGATCTCACGGCGTGAGATCAGTTCCAAGTTTCAATTTCCGAAGTCCGGAACTGCGTTCCGGAATCTCAAACTCCACATATCAGATCTCATATCTCTCTTGACTCGAAACTTGGAGCTTGGAATTTGGAACTTGAAACTTTCTCATTTTCGCCAATGTAACAATCCAATCTTTGAAATCTGGAGTTTGGAATTTGAAATTCAAGAACGAATTTCTTGACTTATGCGAGTCCTAGGAATAGATCCCGGTAGCGAGGTGCTCGGATGGGGCATCCTCGATGGCGGCCCCCTTAAATACAGGGGCGTCGCTTACGGTGTCATCAAGCCCGGTCGTAGGGCCGCATTCCCTAAGAGGCTTTCGACGATCCACAACGACCTGCTCGAGGTCATCGAGAAATACCAGCCGGATATACTCGCGATCGAGGAAGCGTTCTTTGCCAAGAACGCGAAAGTAGCTATCAAGCTAGGCCAGGTCCGCGGCGTCGTGCTCTTGGTCGGCGAATCATCCGGGCTTGAGATCGTCGAATACAGCCCGAGACTTATCAAACAGACGATCGTCGGTTACGGAAACGCGGAAAAGCTTCAGGTACAGGAGATGGTCCGCGTGCTCTTAAAACTCGAGAAGATCCCCGAACCCCACGACGCCGCCGACGCCCTCGCCACCGGTATCTGCCACTTTCATCACTGCACGCCGTAGTCTGTTGAGACCGTTCAGTCTGTTGAGTCTGTTGAGTCTGTTGAGTCTGTCGGGTCTATTGAGTCTGTCGGGTCTTTCGTAGCGACAGCGTATCGGTCATAAGCGTTTAGCCGTGGGGCAGCCCGAAGGGCGCAGCCCACGGAATCAGTCGCCCCACCATCTTCAGCCGCGTAGCGGCGAAATCAAACGAAGGTCGCCCCTCCGGGGCTTGGAAATCTATCTCTGCCCGTACCCGGGACTGCGCCTGCGGCTTGTCCCGGGCTAACCTCCGTAGCCCCTTCGGGGCAAAAACCCTTACACTCAATAGACTCACTCGACTCAACAGACTCAATAGACTCAATAGACCCAATAGACTCCCTGAAACGGGTGCTGTAATATTGTAGTTTCGGTTAACAGCAATATTTTTCAGCTTCGGAGACCATCGTGAGCGAAAAGACAACGGACATTTCGGCGATCATAAAGGATAGTTTTGGCGCAAATGCCAGTTACGTTGAGAGCCTGTACAAACGTTACTCAAGCGACCCGGACCTAGTCGACGACTCGTGGAAACGGTACTTTAGCGGGCTAGTCGAAGCGGGAAACGGCGCTGCAACAGAACAGGCGCCAAAACAGACCGCGGAGACCTCTTCAGGCGCTTCCCAGACTGCTGCCCAGCCGGCGCCTGCAAAGGAACCTGACCGGGCCGAAAGTGAGGTACGCGAAGGTGTCGAGGCGAAGGCCATTTTCGGCCCTTCCAAGATAATCGTCGAGAACATGGAGGAAAGCCTTTCGGTCCCGACGGCCACCTCAGTCCGTAGAGTCCCGGTCAAGATCCTCGAAGAGAACAGAAGAGTTATAAATGACAACCTTATTGCCCGCGGTATGGGCAAGGTGTCGTTTACACATCTCATAGGTTGGGCGATCATCAAGGCGATCCGTGAATACCCGGCGATGAACGTGGGATTTGGAGTCGTCGACGGCAAGCCCTCGCGATTGATCAGCGACAGCGTGAATTTCGGCGTCGCGATCGATATCGAGAAGAAAGACGGATCGAGAAACCTGCTTGTTCCGAACATAAAGGGAGTCGACAAGATGGACTTCCTCGAGTTCTTTAACGCCTTTAACAACACGATAAAGCGCGCACGGTCCGGCGAACTTAAACTCGACGATTTTCAGGGAACTACGATCACGCTTACAAATCCCGGCACGATCGGCACCGTCGCGTCAAATCCAAGGCTGATGGCCGGCCAGGCAGCGATCATCGCGACCGGTGCGATCGAGTTCCCTGCCGAGTATCAGGGGATGACCTCGGCGGCACTTTCCCAGCTTGGGATCAGCAAGATCATGACGGTGACAAGCACTTATGATCACCGCGTCATCCAGGGTGCCGAAAGCGGATTGTTCCTTGCGAAGATCCACCAGTACCTGACCGGCAACCACCTCTTCTACGACGAGATATTCAGTGACCTTGAGATCCATTATCCGCCGCTTCGATGGGCTGAAGACTTCAACCCTTCCCTTCTGGGAAGCGACTACCAGCGGGAACAGGTCGTAAAACAGGCTAAGGTCCTTCAACTGATCGACGCCTATCGAGTAAGGGGTCACCTTCTTGCGGACATCGACCCGCTGAACATGACCGAGCATACGAATCGCGAACTCGATCTTGAGAACTTCGGCCTGACGATCTGGGACCTTGACCGCGAATTTATCACCGACGGGCTTCACGGAAAGGAGACATCGACGCTTCGGGAGATCCTTTGGGTACTTCGCCGCGCTTACTGCGGAAAGGTCGGTATCGAGTACAGGCACATTCAGGATGTCAACGAGAAGAAATGGCTGCGCGAGAAGATTCGACAGCAGTTCGTCGACACCGAGCCGCTCGACCCGAACATCCAGAAGGAACTTCTTCGCAAGCTGATCCAGGCCGAGCAGTTTGAACAGTTTCTGCACCGTAAGTATTTGGGACAGAAGAGGTTCTCGCTCGAAGGATGCGAAACGCTGATCCCGTTACTTGACCAGTTGGTCGAGATCTCATCGGTTGGGGGCGTCGAGGAGATAATGATGGGAATGGCCCATCGCGGCCGCCTGAATGTGCTCGCGAACACCGTCGGAAACTCCGAGACCGGGGATATGGCGGAAAGGATCTTTACCGCGTTCGAAGGGACTGCACATCCGAGCTTCCCTGCAGACGAAGGCGATGTGAAATATCACCAGGGAGCGAGCGGGAAACGAACAACCAAGACGGGCAATGAGATATCGATAAGGCTCTCTTGCAATCCGTCGCATCTGGAGTTCGTCGACCCGGTCGTCGAGGGCATGGCGCGGGCGCGTCAGGACCAGATGCTTTTAGGCGACGACGAGAAGAAGGAAGAGGTGATAGACCGTGTTCTTCCGATCCTCCTTCACGGCGACGCCGCGTTCGCGGGCCAGGGTATCGTGATGGAGACTCTTCAGCTTGCGAACCTTCGGGGCTATAGAACCGGCGGCACCATTCACATTGTAGTAAACAATCAGATAGGGTTTACGACTGCACCCGAAGCGAGCCGCAGTTCGATCTACTCGACCGATGCGGCGCATATGACGCAGCTTCCGATCTTCCACATAAATGGAGATTCTCCAGAGTCTGCGTGGCGAGTCGCGAAGATCGCGCTCGAGTACAGGCAGGAATTCAATAAAGACGTCGCGCTCGACCTGGTAGGTTTCCGCCGTCTTGGCCACAATGAAGGCGACGAGCCGAGCTACACCCAGCCACTGATGTACCAGAGGGTGAAAGAGCATCCCGGCGTACGGGATATTTATGCTCGTGAGCTTATCCAGAGCGGCGTCCTGACCGAAGAAGAAGTCAAGGCGATGACCGACGAGGTCGTATCGAAGTACGAATCGATCCTCGAGAACGCCAAGAAGATCGCGGAAGAGCGCAAGAAAACGCCCGAGCTCGCTCCGCCGATCGAGGAAGAGGACGGCTCGGCGGTTCTCGATACCGGCGTGCCGCTGGACACGCTAAAAGAGGTTACAAACAAGATCTCGATCGTCCCGGAGGACTTCAACGTCAATCCGAAAATGGTCGGCCAACTCGGCAGACGAGCGAAAATGGGTTCCGGTGAAAGCCCTATGGACTGGGGATTCGCGGAGGCAATGGCATTCGGAACGCTCGTCCTGGATGGTAAGGTGGTTCGGCTCAGCGGACAGGATTCGGGCCGCGGAACTTTCTCGCACAGGCATTCACTGCTGTACGACACGCAGACGGGCGCGGTGTGGTGCCCGCTCGCGGAGCTGCGCAACAGTGACACGCCCGAGGCGAGGTTCCACGTCTTTGACAGCTCCCTGTCCGAAGCCGGAGTCCTAGGGTTCGAATACGGATATTCGACCATCGAACAGGACGCTCTTGTTATATGGGAGGCGCAGTTCGGTGACTTCTCGAACGGAGCCCAGGTCATAATCGACCAGTACATAGCGGCTTCCGAAGACAAGTGGAACGAGAAATGCCGCCTTGTGATGCTTCTGCCTCACGGATACGAAGGCCAGGGCCCGGAACACTCTTCGGCTAGGCTCGAACGGTACCTGACACTTTGTGCAGAAAATAACCTGCAAGTCTGCAATCCGACCACGCCTGCACAGTATTTTCATATGCTTCGCCGCCAGGTAATGCAGGAAAGTGTTCGGCCGTTGGTCGTGATGACGCCGAAGAGCCTTCTAAGACTCCCGGCAGCGACATCGGACATCTCAGAACTCAGCTCAGGAGGTTTCAAGCCTGTGATCGAGGATACGAAGATCGAGGCTGCGGACAAGGTGGAGAGGCTTCTGATCTGTTCGGGCAAGGTGTTTTACGATCTTGATTCGGCACGTGATGAAGCAACCGCTGGAACCGTTGCGATAGCGCGGCTCGAACAGTTCTATCCGTTCCCTAAGACGGGTATTGAAGAACTTGTTTCGAGATTTAAGAATCTGAAGGAAGTTGTGTGGGTTCAGGAAGAGCCGAAGAACATGGGTGGCTGGATGTTCGTCGCGCCGAGGTTGAGCGATCTGTTCGCCGGCGCGATGCCGGTTTCTTACGTGGGCCGCGAACCCTCCGCATCGCCGGCTACAGGAAACTATATCGTGCACGAGCTTGAACAGAACAAACTTCTGAATGAAGCGCTCGGCATTGACCATTGACCATTGACCATTGACCATTTATTCATGGCCGGAATACGATCGGAGATTATCGGTTGTCTGACTCCTGACTGCTGACTTCTGACTTCTGACTTCTGACCCCCTGACTTCTGTCTCCTGTCTCTGACTGATTATGATCTTCAGCAATACCTTCAGATCACTCGCCGCCGCTGTAACGCCCCTTCTGTTCCTTGCCTGTTTCGGCTCCCAAACAGTTGATGTCGACGCTAACAAGACCTCGCTGCTCAGTGAACCGCCGCCTGCCGAGAAGGCCGAATCGATCTCGATCGCCGCAGTCGGCGACATAATGTTAGGTTCGACATTTCCCAACGAATCGCGAATGCCCCCAAATGACGGAGCAGACTTGCTTGACCCCGTGTCCGGAATCCTTAGATCAGCCGATATCGCCTTCGGAAATCTCGAAGGACCGCTTGCGGACTCAGGCGCATCGACCAAATGCAGGCGAGGCAGCACCAGATGCTTTGCCTTCAGAATGCCGACACGGTATGCGGCTCATCTCAAGGAAGCGGGATTTGACGTGATGAGCGTCGCTAACAACCACGCAGGTGATTTTGGCGCTTCAGGCAGGCGTACTACCCGCGAGACGCTTGACGGGCTCGGCATTCTTCACGCGGGGAGTGACAGCGGAAGGTACTCGACTGCCTTTTTGACCGCGGGAGGCAAGAAGATCGCTTTCATAGCGTTCGCAACGAACTCGATCTCACTCAACGTCAACAACCTTTCGGCGGCGCGAGCGGCTGTCGAAAGAGCCGACAGAAGCGCCGATATCGTCGTCGTCTCGTTTCACGGCGGTGCGGAAGGCTCGGCGGCGAAACGGGTTCCGAACAAGACCGAGATCTTCTATCGGGAAAAGCGAGGCAATCTGCCTCTGTTCTCGAAAACCGTGATCGACGCCGGCGCAGACCTGGTGCTCGGACACGGTCCACACGTTCTCCGCGGAATGGAGATCTACAAGGACCGTTTGATCGCGTACTCGCTTGGAAATTTTGCGACCTACGGATGGTTCAGGCTAGAGGGCGACACCGCGGAAACGCTTGTATTGACTGTAGATATCGATCCGGAAGGCAAGTTCCTGAAAGGTAAGATCCATCCATTCGTTCTAGAAGGCCGCGGCATCCTGACCGAGGATACGTCGGGCTCGGCGATCAGAACTATCCGCACGCTTTCTACCCTTGACTTTCCAGAGTCCGCACCCTCGATCGACGAAGACGGCTCGATCTTGTATGACGCCTCCTCCAGGGCAAGAAGGGTCTCTGAAGATAATTAACAGGGATCAGGGATCAGGGATCAGGGATCAGGAGAAAGATACCACTTTGAACTTTGAATTTTGAACTTTGAACTTCGAACTTTCGAAATTGAACATTTAGTTCGAGCCGATCCCGTATCTTCCCGCGCGTCAATCCTTTCTTGATTTCTCGATCCTTTCGACAAGTCGTCCGGCGTGGTTGCGGGCAATAAGCGGAATGCGTTCGTCGTCCTGTAGCTTCCTGAGATACGGAAGGAGTTGTTCCGGATCTGATATCGAGTCGCGGCGAATATACGAGTCGATCGATTTCATAATCCGGGGAGCCTCGAGAGGCTGGTTCTTGCGGGCGACCTCCATATCGAAGACCCATATGAATTGATTGCTGATCTTCTTGTATTCGTCGGTAAGATCCTTCGCCTTTGAGTTCTCAGTCCAGTTAAACGAATCAGTTCTTTTCACTCCGTCTCTGTTGACGGTCAGGGTCATCGTGCCCAAATGTCCGTAATCTCGCTCCTCGGACTGATGCCTTACGCCGTCGGATAGGTATGCCAGCTCTCCCCACAACGCTTCCAGGCGCTCCATTATGTGCGCGGAGATCTGGATCGACTCAGTTTCGTCCACCTCGAAGTCTTGTTTTTTGAACCATATACGGCCGTTCCCTTTTTCATCGTGTTCGATCTTGACGTGCGAAACGATGAACTTCGGGTTCTCGAATTCGTAGGCAAACACCGGCTCGAACGGGAAGTTTGGCTTTACTTCACCAACATCCGTATCGGCAGGTCTTGAGTTTTTCTTTTTGGAGGGAGTTGACTGGGAAAAGGCGATCGTGGCTGATAGAAAGAGAAGCAGGACCGCAATGCTAATCGAACCTGACAGAAACGATCTTCGAGACTCCTGCTTCCTGCATCGTGACGCCGTAAAGGGCCTTTGCGGCCTCCATCGTACGCTTGTTGTGCGTAATGACGATGAACTGTGTGTTCTCCGACATTGATTCGATCCTGTTAACAAATCTTCCAACATTAGCATCGTCAAGAGGCGCATCGACCTCGTCCAGCAGGCAGAACGGCGAAGGCCTGTATTTGAATATCGCCAGTACAAGGGCGATCGCGGTCATCGCTTTCTCTCCGCCTGAGAGAAGAAGCATGTTCTGCAATCGTTTTCCGGGCGGCTGAGCTATGATCTCGACGCCTGCTTCAAGCACGTCGTCGGCTTCCAGCAGCACCATTTCACCGGTGCCGCCGCCGAACAGCTCACTGAAAAAATCAGTGAAGTTCTTGTTTATGGCTTCGAACGCATCCTTGAACCGTTGCCTGGATCTTCGCTTGATCTCCCGCAGCGCTTCTTCCGCCGCCTTGATGCTTTCCTCAACATCGCTCTTCTGCGCTGTAAGGAACTCAAGCCTCTCTTCGGTCTCGCTCAGCTCGTCCAAAGCAAGCATATTGATGGCGCCGAAATTATCAAGCCTCGAACGCAATCGTCGAACCTCTTCCCGCGCCTTCGCAAGCTCGAAGCCTTCTTCGATCTCGACACTTTCAACCAACTGTTCAAGCGACGTACCAAGGTCTTCTGCAATCTTCTCGTCAAGATTTTTCAGGCTTGAGACCGTTTCAGTCTTTCGGATCTCCAATGAGGCCCTGTCATCCCTTGCGGCCGCAGCGACTTTGTTGATCTCTGCCAGTTCCGTCGACTTATTGTCAGAACTTTCACGTGCGGCGCTGAGATGCGTGATCGCTTCGTTCAGTTCGTCCCGCTCACCTTCTTCATCCCCGGCTGCGGCTTCGATCTGCTTCGCGAGGTCGACGCTCGACTTCTTCAGTGCTTCCGACATCAGGCGAGTCTCTTCGATCTCTTCCTTCTGCCTGATCGCTCTCGATTCCAGCTCAGATCGCTCAAGATTGACCCTTTCCAACGCTGTCTTCGCAGATCTGAGACGCTCCGCGGCAACCTCAGCATCGGTTCTGCGCCTGTTCAACACAACGTTCTCATCATCGACATCCGATCGGGCACCGCCGATCGATTCGCCGATGCGGCCCATCTTCTCTTCCGTCAGAACAAGTGCTTTCGACGCAATACCGGCATTCTCCGCCGCCTCGCGTTTGCGTGATTCCAGAGATTCGATCTCGGAAACGTTTTGAGAGATCTCGTCAGAAACCACCGTTCTGTGACGCTCTGCTCTTTCGATCTCCTGTGCAAGCGATCTTGCGTGAACCTCTTTTGAGAGCGACTCGCGTTCGATCTTCACTATCAATGCCTGAAGATCGACCAGGCGGTCTTCCAGCGAAGCCACAGTAGCTGAAGCCGTTTCCACGTCCTCTTCGGCCCTCTTGATGCCCGCTGCAAGCTCGCTCGCACCGAGCTTTAGTTCAGACAGTTCCCGCTTGAAGCCAAGGATCGAAACATTCTTTTCGCCCTCCGGAGTTCGGCCGGAAACATATAATTGTCCGCCGGCCACAATGTCACCATCCCACGTTGCCGCGATCTCGTGATCTGCCTCATCAGCATCCCGCAGGCTGTCGATCAGCCGGGCGTGCATCTCGCGAGGAAAAGCTCTCAGAAGGGCGGTTAGCAGATCGTCCTCGGCACCAAGCACACCACCGACCGTGCCGTTCAGATTTCCGTTCAGTTCTCCAGGAGAAGCCTCCTTGTCGACGACCAGAACCGCGATCCTCCCCAGTTCGTTACGGTTCAGATACTCGATGGTCTTTCGGGCATCTTTCTTTGACGAAACTAGTATCGACTGAAGCCCTTGCCCAAACAGATTTTCGACGGCCCTCTCCGCGTTCTTGTCGACCCTGAGCTTATCGGCGAGAGTACCGATAAACCGGACACCTATGTTCTTTTGTTCTCCGAAGACCTTCTGGACGCTTGGGGAATAGATGGCCTTTTTTTCTTCCAGCTCTTCAAGCGTCTCAAGTCGGTGATGCACGCGCGAGTAACGCTCGGTGAGCCTTGTCTGGACATCGGTTTTTGCGCTTAGCTCCTCTTTGGCTTTATCGAGCTTTTGTAAAATCCCTGACCTTTCTTCATTAAGCTCGGAGAGTTTCGCTTTTTCTGCTTCGAGGTCTGAACCAAGCTTTTCAAACTCATTGCGCCTTTCTTCGTGGGTCTTTCGGGCCCTTTCGTGTTCGCGTTCCAGCCCATCTGTCCGCTGCCGGAGCCGTTCTATGCTGCCCTCAAACTGCCGTCCGATCTCTTCGAGCCTTTCTACCGCCGCGTTGTGCTGAAGATGTTCTGAACGCACTTCTTCAAGCTCCTTCTCGAACTCGTTCAGTTTCTTGAGCTTTCCGGCATAGACGTTCTCCGCTTCGCGCAGACGGTCCCTTTGTTTGTCCGCCGCTTCCTGTTCGGCCGCGACCTCTTTATCAAGCTTTCCAAGCTCCGTCAAAAGATCACCGACCCTCGATTCGGTCGCACGAAGGTCGGCTGCGAGATTCGTCGCACGTTCGGCCAACTCCTCCATCCTCGTGACCTGATACTCGTGCTCGCGCTTCGTGCGGTCCCTACGAAGTGCATTCTCGGCATGCTTGGCTCGAACTTCAGTGACCCGGTCTTCAGCATCTCGGGCCTCAAGCGTTGCCTTGCGGAACTCCTCGTCTTTCGCGGTGACGGCCTCAAAGCACTCGCGTTCCCTTTCGATCGCATTTGCGACGAGCCCCTCAAGTTCCGCCAGCCGGCTCTGGAATGAGGCTCCTTCCGACGCATAGGTCTTCTTGAGCAGGCCTCGGAACTCTTCCTTCAGGACCTTATAGCGCCGAGTCTTGGAGGCTTGTCTTCGCAGGCTTCGCGTCTGCTTCTCTATTTCAGCGACGATGTCCGTAATGCGCCCCAGATTCTGCTTTGCCGCTGCCAACCTCGATTCTGCGGCTCTTTGACGCATTCTAAACTTTGAGATTCCTGCGGCTTCCTCGATCAGGGTACGGCGGTTTGAGGGTTTTGAAGAAAGTATCTGACCGATGCGGCCTTGTTCGATGATCGCGTAGTGTGCGCCGGAAAGGCCTGTGCCGGCAAACAGGTCCTGGATGTCCCGCAGACGGCAGTTCTTGTTGTTGAGGAGATACTCGCTTTCGCCGGAAAGATAAAGGCGGCGTGTTACGGATACGGCCTCTCCCGGAGCGAATTCGAGTGCAAAGTTCCGCGGCCGCCAGCGCCTTTTTGTTCGGACGCGCTTCTGAATGGTTTGAGCTGAACCGACCTGTGCCGCCTTTACAACCTCTTCGGATTCTTCTTCGTCCTCGCCCTCTACAGCTTCCGCAACGACCTCAACAAGGTCTTCTGGATCGTCCTCTTCAGGCTCGACCTCACTCATATCGACGGAATGTTCATCGATCTCGCCTAGTTTCTCGTCGATGTCCTCAAGCTCCGTCTCGTCAGAGACATACTCGGTCTCGTCGCGTTCGAGGTGAAGAACGACCTCGGCCATGCCGCCGGGGTCGCGTTTGCTGGTTCCCTGAAAGACAACGTCCTTCATTTCCTGGCCTCGAAGTGAAGTGGGCCGTTGTTCGCCAAGAACCCAGGAGATCGCGTCGCTCACATTGGACTTCCCGCAGCCGTTCGGCCCAACGACCGCAGTAATCCCTTTGCCGGTGAACACGATCTCTGTGTAATCGGCGAAGGACTTAAATCCCGTGATCTCTAAACGCTGAAGTTTGAACATCCTATAGTGCCGGGGTGGGTCGAATGGCACTATATTTTGTGGTTTTTACCGTAATAAATCAAGCCTCGCGAATAATAATCCGGCCCTTGAACGAAAAAGCGCGGCAGGTGTTGATTCCCTGCCGCGCTGTAATTCGAACTCTCTCGCTTCAGACGTCGAGCTCGATGGTGCTCAGGCTACGCATTCCTGACTTCTCTGCCTTTTCCGTTTCCAGTGAGGTCAAAGTGTCGAGTATAAAGTTCGTATTACTCGAAACATCTATGACAACAGGAAACTCGTTCGGCGAAAGGCTGAATTCAAAAGTCCCGCTGTGAATCTCTATGATCACGCGAAACGCCTTTACACCGTTCATTCCGTCCGCTTCCGCGTCGACGATCTTGCCCTCGTTAAAGGAGACACTTGCCAGGTGTTTGTCAGACTTGATGACCAGCAGCCCTGTCATACGGGAGTTTTCTATCACCTGCACCGCGTCAAAAAGTCCGACCATCGCAAGATCCCCAGCAAAAGTCACGTCAGTACGGACTTTAAGGTTGGACCTTTCCCTGTTCAAAGCAAAATCAGGTCGGCGAGCCCTACGGATCGCCTCAAGCCCGGGCGCTACCGAGATCCTCGGATCCAGAAGCTTTGCTTCCTGGAGCCTGTCGTAGGCGATGTCGAAATCTTCCTTTGCTATATAAAGGCTAACAAGTGCGAGGCACTGCTTCGACGCTTCGGCGGAATTCTTGTGAGATATACAGATCTCCCTAAGCTTCTCGCGAAGTGCGATCGACCTCGGGCTCCGCCTTATCGAATCGCGGAGCAGCTGAAGGGCCTTCTCCGGCGATTTGTACTTAACAAACAGATCGGCGTCCAGAAGAACGGACTCTAACGAGACCTCGGTAACCATCTCGCGGTCTTTTTCTATAACACTTGTCATAATGTTGGATCTGCTGAACTTGCGATTGGGGTCCAGTACGGGAAACAGGCGGGAGAGCGGGTGGTTCCGGACAGGCCGCTATTGTATATAAATTTCGAATGAACAAGAATGTTCAACATTCCTAAATTAGCACAACAAAGGGTGATTAGTCATTATTTTTGAGTACAGGAGAGGGAGTTGCCGAGAGGCCGGACGGCAGCGCCCGACCCTTCAGCTGCCACACCCTGCCAGATCAAAACCGGACCTTGATCCCGAGCTGAACCTTGCGCTGGCTTAAAGTCCGTCCGGGCACAAGGAACCCGCGCTGAAACTCCGAACTTCCGCTCTCTGCAAGGTTGACATAGTCCGATCCGAAGCTGAAAACCTTGGCATTGAGAATGTTTGTCACGGAGATGTAAGGGTCCACTGAAATGGTCTCCGCCAACTGAAGGCGCCGGCCGAATCTCGCATTGAAAACAAAAAGCATCGGTCCGCGTCCCGCATTCCGTGGGAGATCTCCCGGTGACCCGATCGGTGGAAGCGTTAAGTGGTCGACAAGTTCTGACGGGAACGGATCCTCGGGTCCTCGCGAAACGAGCCTACTGAGGTCACCGGAAAAATTCGGGCGGTCATTGCTTACATCGTCTAGATTCCTATCGCTGCCGCCGATACCGAGATTGAAAGGCCTTGGCGACTCGATTCGAATCACCGGTGCGAACGTGATACCTCCGAGAAAAGAAGGAAACTCCATCCGGCCGAGTAACCTGAATCTGTGTCTTCTGTCGATGCTGCTCGCAGAGAACTCCGATCCGAAGTCACCGGTGACCTGAGCCGAGCTTGTGTCGACGAAGCCATCGTCCCTGTTCCTCGAGAACGTATAGACCGCGCGAAACGATGCCGACAGACCACAGAGCAAGCGGCGGTTCGCGTTTCGAATCGAGACCGACAGCCCTTCGTAAACACTCTTGCCCCTGGAGCTGACCATCTCGACCTGCCCAAGCTGCGGATCGAACGGTCTTTCAAGTGTAGCCTCTAGGGCCGAAAACGCTATGCCGATCGGCGATGAACGGGATTCTGACGGATTCAGGCTCATGAGGTTCACAAGCCTGACTCCGTTCTCTTCTGTAACGCCGTCCGGATCTGCGGGATCGCCCAACACGAACCTGGTGACCTGACCATTCAATTCGATCTTTCCGAGAGCCAGGAGGTATTCCGTCAAGCTCCCGTAGCCCGTCGGAGCACGAAAGGCGTTGACGTTCGTTTCCCGCCATAGCCCGGAAGCCTTGTTGAAGTTGAAGCTCACGGCGACAAAGAGACTGGGCCCCACCTCCGACTCGAATCCGGCGTTGAACTGATAACTCTCCGGAACCCTGATGCCCTCGGAGACAAATCGTGTGAAGTTTGTGTCGGTGATGAATCCGCCTTTCGCTATGCCCAAAGCCGACAGGATCTCGTGTATATCGCCTTCGTCCGGAGGATCGGGAAATCTCGATGCGATCGCATTAAGGAACCTACACTTATCGGTATGTGCATTCGGGCCGGGTTCGATCTGATTCAGGCACCGAGCTTCCGAAGAGGGACCCGACAGCGCTTCCGAATCGAACCTCCTTTCGCTTTTCCCGAGCGAGTAGTCGTCTAGAGTCCTAAGGAGCACCCTGTTGTAGAAGACCCCCGCACCTGCCCGAATCACGAATCTGCCGCTGCCGCCGGGAGCCCAGGCCACTCCGATCCTGGGTCCGACATTGTTGTTGTCAGGGAGGATCGATTCACGCTCGTACCTGAGGCCTGTGGACAAAGTCAGTCCGTCAAAGATCTGGAAGTCATCCTGTGCGAACAGCCCCACATAAGTGTTCTTCTGCGTTGAAGTGGAGCCAAAACTGCGACGATAGCGGCTCGGCTGACTGGCGATCAGATCGTAAACTCTCGCGAAGTTGAAAGTCCCGGTCGTGTCTCTCAATTCCCGGATGGTCGAATTTATTGACTGAACATCCACTCCGAATCTCATCGTGTGGGATCCGGCAACCGCACTAAGGGTATCCTGTACCTGAAAGCGGTTCTCAGACCTGAGGTTTGCGAAGTTGGCGGTGGAGTTACCAGCCACTATCGTCCCGCGCACTTGGTCGGGTGAACCCGCGCGGCTGTCATCAGATATAAAAAGCAGAACGACGGGGTCGTCGGCACCTTTCGCGGCAAATGCGGGCCGATGTGACGAGTACTGAAACCTGAACTGGTTGAAAAGGGCTTTCGACAGCACTAGGCTATCGGTGAACTGCAAAGCGTCGCTCATTCGTTCCCGCGCCTGCAAGGTCTCTTCAAGATAGCGGGTCGTTTCCCTGTACTGCCTCAGGTCCCGGCTTCTTCCCACCTGCAGGCCTGCGGTAACAGAGTGATTTTCGGAAAAGCCATGATCGATCCGGCCCGTAATCCGGTGCCGGACGGAAGGCGTTCGGATCCTCTTGATATACGGAGCGATCTGGACTTCCGGAAATGAGTCGCTCGAAGGATTCGGAATGTCATCGACCCGCGCCTGGTGCGGATGAGTCGGAGCGGGCATCGGAAACGACGGTATCGTATCTACAGGGACCATGGTGTCGATCCGGGAATCTGCCCAGCGGGTCTGAAGTGCATAAGAGAAAAGGAACTTTGTCTGCTGCTGAATCGGTGCGGGACCGCTGACAGTCACAGCAGGATCGATCTTCGTGAACGGCAAACGGGCGAGTCCGCGGCGGTTATTGTTGTATGTATTGGCGTTGAGGCTTTCGTCCTGAAATGAGGCGTGGACGTTCCAGCGCAAGTTCGCGTCACCCGCACGGGTCCTGATGTTTATCCTTCCGCCGGAAGCGCGGCCGTACTCCGCGGAAAACTGGTTTGAGACCACCTGAAGTTCGGCAACGGAATCCGGGGGAGGCTGAAACCTCTCTTCCGCTGAACGGTCGTCGTTGTTGTCGAGTCCATCGATAGTGATGTTCGTCGAATATGCGGCTCCACCGGAGAGAGACACGCTTCCGGCGCCAATCACCTCGGAAGGCCGGTCGAACTCGCTCCCGTTGCCGATTCGGTCATCGTCAGCGAGTCCATCGATCGAGAACGACTCCTCGTCGGTCCCGGACAGCATGAATACAAGGTCGAGGACATCGCCAGACGGATTTGGCAGGGCATCGATCTCATCTTCACGCAGCGTAGATCCGATCGTCGTACGGGAGATATCCAGGGAAGGTCCGTCCGACGCCACCGTTACCTCTTCTTTAATAGACGAAGGTTCTAGTGTGACCTGGATATGTACCACCTGGCCCGAAACAGCTGAGAGGCTCTCAGCCCTGAAAGCCTCAAAGCCCTCAGCAGATACAGAGATCGACAAGCGGCCCGGCGGAAGTTCTATCAACGAGAAACGGCCATTCGCATCAGAAACTGCTTTGCGAATGCCCCGTTGGGACCCGACAGATATCTCTATTACGGCACCCGGGATCACGCCGCCCAATACGTCGTGGACGGTGCCGCGCAAAGACACCTCATCTAGATCCTGGCCAAAAGTGACTAAAGTTATTGTGATCGTGAGAACGATGGAAAGCGAAAGCTTCCCTAAAGGAATAGACATAAGGCTCCTCCTGAGGAATGTGGGTTGGGTTTAGAGTGCCTTTTAGTTTTTCCGGATTGTGGGGTATTTGGCGGAAAAAGTAAAGATTTCCAAGGACTAGTCTTGCTCTTCCGGCGTTTGCTCTATTACCTGAGCTCGCGCCACTTTGGTAACCGGAATAAGTGCCTCCGAATCCGAGATGCCTTCGACGTGGCTGGATATCTCATCGGCGTGCGTCCGAAGGTATTCGAAGAAGCGCTCGAATTCCTTTTGCATCGCGTCCATTTTCTCGCGCATGTTAAGAATGATCTCGACGCCTGCAAGATTGACGCCGAGGTCTCGCGTAAGCGAAAGGATTACCTCAAGACGTTCCAGGTCCTCGTCCGTGAAAAGACGGGTGTTGCCCTCTGAGCGGGAAGGCTTGATTAGTCCTTCCCTCTCATACATACGCAGCGTCTGAGGATGCACCTCATATAGCTTTGCAACCACGCTGATCGTGTATGTTTTGAGCCGTTTAGTCATCGCAATCTCAGGTGAGCGGTGAGCGGCGAGCAGTGAGCGGTAGTTAAGAAAGGGTTGCACCCGATTCCAGAGAGATCATGTGAGGAAAAAATGCTTCCGATTTCAAATATAAAGATCAATGTAGTTTCCGTCGTCATACCGCTTACTGCTCACCGCTTACTGCTTACTGCTCACTCCAAGCCCATCGACTTCCTCACGTTCTCCGAATTTACCTTCTCGAACTGCCGTAGGAGTGCTTTGGTCTCCTCGCTTATAACTGTCGGAAGCGTGATCTTCACCTCGACGAACTGATCGCCCCGGATCTCTTTGTTCCTGACGCTTGGAATTCCCTTTCCGCGCAGGCGTATCTTCTGACCGGACTGGGTCCCCGGAGGGATCTTGAGCTTGGTCTTTCCCTCGACGGTCGGGACCTCGATCTTGGCACCCAGTGCGGCCTCGGGCACGCTGATCGGCACTGTCACGTATATGTTGTTCCCGCGCCGCGTGAAGTGCGGATGCGAACCCACATTCGTGATGATGTACAGGTCCCCAGGAGGAGCGCCGAGCCTGCCTCCGTGCCCTTTCTTGGGGATACGGACACGCGAGCCCGTGTCCACTCCCGGCGGGATCCTAACCTTGACCTGTTCTTTCTTCGGGGTAACTCCCTTGCCTTTACATAGCGAACATGGCTGCCGCCGCCGTCCGGTGCCTTCGCAGTCCACACAAGGCTGTGTGAACTGGAGCCTTCCGCCCTGCTTCTGGACCTGTCCTGTGCCGCTGCAGGTGGTGCAGGTCACGACAGGACCGCCCATATCTCCCGCGCCCTGGCAGCGAGAACACTGTTCGGACCTGTTGACGGTCAGATTCGTGGTAAGCCCTGTGACCGCTTCCTCAAACTTGAGCGCAAGAGGGATCTCAATGTCCTGCCCCTTCTTCGGCAATGGTCTCGGCGCTTCCGCCTGTGCCTGTCCGCTTCCTCCGAAGAGATCTGAAAATATGTCCCTGAAACTCGAAGACCCCCCGGGCTCGGTTGTCTTACCCGAAGAAGTACCCGGATCCCAGCTAAAGCCTGAAAAATCAAAGCCGCCCGCTCCAGCACCGGCTCCGGCTCCAAACGGCGAATCCGGATCGAGATTGTCGGCATAGTATCCAAAGCGGTCAAAGACCTTCCGCTTCTTCTCGTCCGATAGGACGTCATAGGCTTCCTGGATCTCTTTGAACTTCTCCTCGGCCGCCTTGTCACCCGGATTGACGTCTGGATGATATTTACGGGCGAGCCTTCGGTAAGCCTTCTTGATCTCTGGCCCTTTGGCGTCCTTGTTCACGCCCAGGAGTTTGTAATAGTCCTTTTTCTTCGCCATCAAGTTGGGCAGGGACGGATGAATGGCCGGCGGTTCACCCGCCGGCCGTCAACCGGAGACCCTGAGCTGTCGCCTATTCGTCCTTGGCTTCTTCTTCTTCGTCCGAAGATTCAGCTTCTTCAGCATCTACGTACTCGGCTTCGATCACATCGTCATCCGAGGAGGATGTCGAGCTGTCGTCACCGCCGGCCGAAGCTGAGGACGCCTGCTCGGCGCTTTCCTCGCCACCTGAAGCGGACTGCTGAGCGTAAAGGACTTCCGCCAGCTTGTGAGACGCGGTCTGCAGAGTTTCGAATGCGTTGTTCATCGCATCGGCGTCGGTGCCCTTGAGGGCTTCCTTCGAATCCGAAATCGCCGACTCGATCTCCGACCTCGAAGCATCGTCCAGCTTGTCCTTGTTCTCGTCAAACGACTTCTCGACGTTGTAAACAAGGCCGTCCAGGCGATTTCGCGCCTCGATCTCGGATTTCTTGGCTTCGTCCTCAGCCGAATGCGATTCCGCATCCTGCATCATCTTGTCGATCTCATCCTTGGAAAGTCCGGAAGATGCAGTGATCGTGATCTTTTGTTCACGTCCGGTGCCCACGTCCTTAGCGGACACATTGACGATTCCGTTCGCGTCGATATCGAACGTGACCTCGACCTGCGGGACGCCGCGGGGAGCGGGCGGAATGCCGACGAGATGGAATTTTCCGAGCGTCTTGTTGTCGGTCGCCATCGGTCGTTCACCCTGCAGAACGTGGACCTCAACTGACGTCTGGTTGTCAGATGCGGTCGAAAATATCTCGCTCTTGCGCGTAGGAATTGTCGTGTTCCTCGGGATCATCTCCGTAAACACTCCGCCGAGCGTCTCGATACCAAGCGTGAGCGGAGTTACGTCGAGAAGAAGGATGTCCTTCTTGTCGCCCGAAAGCACACCAGCCTGAACCGCGGCGCCTACACCTACTACTTCATCAGGATTTACCGATTTGTTGGGTTCTTTGCCGAAGAATTCCTTTACCATCTCCTGGACCTTGGGAATCCTGGTTGACCCGCCGACGAGAACCAGTTCGTCGATGTCCTTTGGTTCGAGACCGGCGTCTTCAAGCGCCTTCTTGACCGGCGGCATAAGACGGCTCAGGACCGGCTCGACAAGGTTCTCAAACTTGGATCGGGTCAGCTTCAGCACAAGGTGCTTAGGACCGCTCTGATCGGCGGTAATGAACGGAAGGTTGATCTCCGTCTCCATCGCGCTAGACAGCTCGATCTTGGCCTTCTCAGCCGCTTCCTTGAGCCTTTGAAGCGCCATCTTGTCAGATGTCAGGTCGATACCCTGGTCTTTCTTGAACTCTTCAATAATCCAGTTGATAAGAATGTCGTCGACATCGTCGCCGCCGAGGTGCGTATCGCCGTTTGTCGATTTAACCTCGACCACGCCTTCGCCCACTTCGAGAACAGAAATGTCGAAGGTTCCGCCGCCGAAGTCGAAAACAGCGATCGTCTCATCAGCTTTCTTGTCGAGACCGTATGCCAGAGCGGCCGCGGTCGGCTCGTTTACGATCCTGGAAACTTCCAGCCCCGCTATCTTCCCGGCATCCTTGGTAGCCTGACGCTGTGCATCGTTAAAGTAGGCAGGAACGGTGATAACAGCTTTCTCTACCTTTTGGCCGAGGTAATCCTCCGCCGATTGCTTCAATTTCTGAAGCACCATCGCGGCAATCTCGGGAGGCGAGTACTGCTTGTCGCCGACTGCTATACGGACATCGCCGTTCGACGCCTTTTCTACTTTGTAAGGCACCTGCGAGATCTCTTCAGAAACCTCGTCGAAGCGCCGCCCCATAAATCTCTTGATCGAATATAGTGTGTTCTCGGGATTGGTCACCGCCTGCCGCTTAGCGACCTGACCGATGAGCCTGTTGCCGTCTTTAGTAAAAGCGACCACAGAAGGGGTCGTTCTTCCACCCTCCGAATTCGTGATCACGACGGGTTCTCCGCCTTCCATGACCGCGACGACCGAATTGGTCGTGCCCAGGTCGATACCTATGATTTTGCTCATTTTAAGTCTCCAATTGTCTTCGAAATCTCGGGCTCAAGGAACCTGCATCCATTGAGATTAAGCCTTTATAAATTTTGAGCCTTGAAAAACTATAAGACTTGAGTGTGATACTGTCAAGTATCCTTGAGCAGACCAATATAAAGTGCCTTCGCGCGCGAATCGCGGAAACATAGTAAACACTTGGAATTCGGATCTATTCGGGAATCTGCACGTCTTCTTCCGACATCAGGCGCGAAACGTGAAAGATGTAGTGAACTCCGGAAGCCGCCGCAAGAATGACCACAAGTGCGTAAACGGTAGGAAGATAGACGCTGTAATCGGAGACCGCTGCAATCAGTATCAGCCCGACCGCAACTACCTGTACGAAGGTACTCAATTTGCCGAGCCACGAAGGCCGGAAATTCCGGAATCCTGTCATTATATTGATCGCTCCAGCCACCGTGACGATGAGGATGTCGCGTCCAATGACTGCCGCAGTCACCCAGAAAGGCACGGGAAGATGCTCTGTGTTAAGTGGAATATTTGGGAGTGTCAGTATGATGAATGCGACGGTCATCAATAGCTTGTCCGCTATAGGGTCCAGAATGGTACCCAAGGCAGATTCCTGGCGGAACCTGCGCGCGATAAAGCCGTCCACGCCGTCCGAAACCCCGGCGGTGATAAATACCAAAAGTGCCCAGCCGCTGTGACCATAAAACAGAAGAATTGCAAAGACAGGTATGAGGGCCATCCGCATAAAAGTGAGGAGATTCGGGATGGTCAGAATGCTGGTGCTCATTGAACAAGTAACGGAGGCGTACGATAGGCCTTACACTGATCGAAGTGTGACAAACGAGATCTCGGGCGGACATTGGTACCGAACGGGCAGAACTACCGTTCCAATCCCACGGGTGATGTAGATCTGAGTATCTTTACGGCGATGGAGCCCGCTTGAAAGCCTCCGCCTGCCTAACGGTTTTCGCTCTTTATCATTCTCCCTTATCTTGATCTGCCCGCCGTGCGTATGGCCGCTGAACATCACATCGACCCCCAATCGTGCGGCTTGACGGATTATCACAGGATTGTGGGCTAGCAGCATCTTCATCTCGTCGGGATACGAACCGTGAAGTGCAGCTTTCAGATCGGTCCGCTTGACCATGTGATCATCTACACCGCACAGCCAGAACGAGACTCCGTTCGAGTTGAACCTGAACCCGGAATTCACGAGCACAGAAATACCCTGAGCCTCAAGTTTCTCCGTTATCAGATCAGGATCGGTCCAATGATCGTGATTTCCAAGACAGGCATAGGTACCGTGTTCCGATTCAAGCTCGCCCAGGACCTCCGCCACCGGATCGACATATTCAGTCTCGTGCGAAACATAATCTCCCGTTAGCAAAAAGAGATCCGGTTCAAGATCGTTGGCGATCTCGACAGCTTTCTCGATATGGGTCAGATCCGTCTGGGGGGAGTGATGAATGTCTGACAGATGGACAAGCCGAAAACCGTCGAGCTTTTTCGGCAGTTTCTCGAGCTCGATCGTTACTTCTTCGACCTCAAGCGACGTCGCCTCGTTGTACTTGTCGAAGGCCGACCTCTTCAAAGCTGTTTTCGAAAGGTTATTTGCCAGCTCTTTAAGGGAGGTCTCGGATCCTGTCGCCAATTTCCTGATATTCGGAGTTTTTGTTCTCTGGGTTCCCAGTATCTTCATAGGCTTTTTGTCTGTGGATGGGAAAAACTCAGGGGGAACAAGTTCAACTATAAGTCGAGATCACAGACCATGTCCAATATTCGCTTAGGCCGTGTTTACGTATCCGTAGCGTTTCCGGTTCATTTGCCAACGCTTGTGACCTGCGCCTCGGACACGCTGAAACCCACTGGTCAATGGTCAATGAACGGCACGCTCCCTGACGGTCGCGTTTCCGCCTTTAGACTCGGAACTCGAAATTCGGAACCCGCCTCACTATTCTCCGAAGATCGGCCAGAAGATCGGAACAAGCAGGATCGCAACGACAAAAACGACGATCGTCAGCGCGACACCTATCTTGACGAAGTCGGTGAATCGATAGCCTCCGGGCGTGTAGACGAGCACGCAGGCAGGTTCCAGCGGCGTCATGAACGAGAAAGACGCGGCATAAGTGATCCCGATCGCAAAAGTCCTCGGGTTCAAGCCGAGAGCGAGGGCTGTCTTTACGGCCACGGGCAGTACTACAAGCGCCGCCGCCTGATTCGACATCGGCTGAGTAAGAAAAACTGTGAGTAGAAAGAATCCCGCAAGCACCGCCGTGGCTCCGAACTGGCCAAAATTCGATTGAACAAGGCCCGCAAGGTACTGGTCGGTTCCCGTGTTCTCCATCGCCACGCCAAAACTCATCATGCAGGCGATCATCACAAGCAGACGAAAGTCGATCAACCCGTAAAGTTCTGAGTATTTCACGGTCCGCGATCCAAGAAGCACGAGGACGCCGATCAGGACCGCAATCGCCAGAGGCACCTCGATACCGGTGACAAGTTTTGAAAGCGAAAGGCCTAGAAACACTGCGAACGCGGTGATCGCCCATTTTCGTTTCTGAGTTCTGATCGTACTTGCCGAAATATCCTCCAGGAGCAATATCTCGTTCTTCTCGAGAAACGGATCGATCCTTTTTAGCTTTCCCTGGACCAGAAGCACGTCGCCAAACTTTAAACGGACGTCGCTCAGTTTGTTAAAGAAAGTCTCACCGGCCCTGTTCAGCGCCAGCACGGTCAGGTCGTAGGTCTGCTTGAACTGCATAGTCGCAAGCGTGTGGCCAACGAGGCTTGAGCCTTTGGTTACCAGAACCTCGAAGAGTTCTACCTCGCCGCTCTCGAGCATGTCATCGTTGAGCTCGAAATCCGCCTTTATCTTCAGCGAAGCATCCTCTTTTACCCTGAGTAGCTGGTCGATGCTTCCTTCCACGATCAAAAGGTCGTTGGCCTGAATTATCTCCTCAGCTTCCGGAATTATCTCGTCTTCCTCGCCTTCTCTGATGATCCCGATGACGTTCAGCCCGAACTGGGCACCGACGTCTGACTCTCTCAACGATTTGCCGACCAGCTTTGACGAGGGAAGCACAAGAACTTCTGAAATGTACTCGCGAATGTTGTATTTCTTCGTGAACTCTTCCTCGCCCCCGCGGCTCGGCAGGAACCTGCGGCCGATGAACAGCATATATGCGAGTCCAAAAACGGCCGTGATGATGCCGACCGGTGTAAGTTCGAAGAGCGAAAACGGTTCATATCCGTAGCGCTGAAAGGCTCCGCTGACCGCAAGATTAGTCGATGTCCCTATAAGTGTCGTGCTTCCTCCAAGGATGGCGCCGAAAGCGAGCGGCATCAGCAGTTTCGAAGGCGGTATCTTTGCCTTCGCAGCAAGACCTATCACGACTGGGACGAACATAGCGGTCGTTGTGGTGTTCTTCAGAACGGCAGCCGAGAAAGCTGCCACGACCATTATCAACGCGGTAAGGAAGAGCTCGTTGTCGCCGGCAATTCGGTAGAGCCTCCTGCCCACCAGATCGACGATCCCCGTCTTCACGAGCCCGCCCGTAAGAACGAACAGTCCTGCAATGGTGACGATAATGTCGTCGCCGAATCCCTGCACTCCCTGTCTCGCTGTCAATACACCGGTCAACACGAGGCAGATCACGAGGATGATGCCTACGACATCGACCGGGATCTTCTCGGTCGCGAACAAGACAAGTGCGACGAAGAGCAGTATTAGTACAATGGCGACCGGAGACATTCCGAGAATGATACAGAAGGAGGGAGATTCTAGGAAGGTGAAAAGCACATGCTTTCGTGGACAAGCAAACCCCAGTTAGATGTCAGATCAATCAACTGTCGCAGTGTGCTGGAGATTTGACCGACATCAGTTGCCCCCTGCTTTAGCTGGGGGACGTTCTGTTGGCAAAGATCTTGACGGGGCTTTAGCCCCAAAATCAACCGGCTAAAGCCGGCCCAGGTTTTAAGCTCGACCGTTATCCCCCCGCTGAAGCGAGGGGCAACTGATGTTTTTCGTTACACCAACGTTAAAGCCTCACAACAAAAAAGAGGCCGCCCTTTCGGACGGCCCCCACTTCACATGTTCTCCCTGCTAAAAGAGCCTTACCGTGTAGGAAACCTTAACCCCTCTTCCCCTCTCTGGAACGATGTCCTTCAGGAAGTTGACGTGATTACGGTAGAGCTTGTCGGTCAGGTTCTGCGCGCCGAACGTGATAATGTGCGCAGTCCTGTCGACTACAAACGTGTATGACCCGTTTACATTGAACAGCGCATAGCCGTCAGTCGAGGTCTCAAGCGGAAAGATCTCGGATTCCCTGCCGCCGACAAATACACCTTCAGGCCTCACACTCAGTCCACCGTACCGAAAATCGACGCCGGCCCTGAATCTTGCAGGCGTGATCCTGGGAGGCGAGAAACCAAAATCCTTGAGCTCGGCGTTCACGATGTCGGCCGCTACGAAGACCCCGAAATTGTCATTGGCGTCGACCTCAAGAGATGCGTCTGCACCGTAGTAACGCGCATCGCCCTGCGTGAAGAACGCGACCGGAAGTCCGTCGTCGACGTCGATGTTGCCGTCGCCGTCGTCATCGAGAGGTGCCTGGAAAATGAAGTCGCTTATGTCGTTATAGAAAAAGCTGCCGTTGAACCGCACGCGTCTCGAATTCTGTCTGAAGCTGAACTCGAAACCGTTCGAACGTTCATTGTCCAAAGTAGTGTCACCGATCTCGAACGTTACCGTACCAATGTGCGGCCCGAAATTGTAGAGCTCTTCAAGTGCAGGTGAACGGAACGATGTTGAGAAGCTCGCGATAAGAGACCCGCCTTCCCAGGGTTCAAAGCGTGCTCCGATCGACCCGGAGAACCCTGTGAAATCCAGCTCCGGAAGCTCGGTGTTTACCGGCTTGTAGCTGTTAGATTCGATCCTTCCTCCGAACTGAAGGGCTACCTTATCGAAACTGAGCTCCTGAAGCACAAACCCGGCAAAGTTGTTCTGCCTTACCCTACCTTCGACCAACGACTCGGCACCGACGGTCTCGAACGAACGGCGGTAGCCTTCGAAACCAAACTGCCCCGAGAGATTCTTGTAATTCCTTTGTCGAAGAACGGCTCTGTAGGAAAAAACGTCATTCTCGAACGTCGTGGCAACCTCGTCCTCCCCGTCCTCGGATTCTATTTCTTCGTGTTGGTAATCAGTGAAATCGACTGTGAACGTACCGGCAGTGATCGGCGAGTCGATATCCCTGAAGCCGCCGCTGAAACGGTAGTTGTTCCGCTGCATTTTGATATCGATCTCTTCCTCGGGGATCGGAGGCAGCTGGTCTGCGAAGATCGATTTCAACTCCTCGATGTCGAAAACGCAGTCGGGCTCGCCCTTGCCCTCATCCTTATGGTGGCCGCCGCCACAGTCCTTGCCGTCATTGATGATGCTCAACAACTCACCTGACTCGAACAAAGGAGCATACGGAATACCGTATCGTCTGCGATCGACCGAAACTGATGCGCGGAAAAATCCATTCTCCCCAAAATATCCGTATTTGGGAGTTACTCCCCACGATCGGCCGCCCGAGTTAGGTATCTTTCCAAGCGGAGTCTCAAAATCGCCTTCGCGAGTGAAGTTCGTGTCGAAATTGAACAGATTGTTGCCCGAACCAACTTCGATGCCGCCTGCGAGTCCGCCCTGCTTGTCAACCGATCCCGCAAAACCCGTAAAATATCCTCGGAATCCCTCGTGTGCCTCGTCTTCATCATCTGAAACCGCATTAACAACGCCGCCGATCGCATTACTTCCGTAGAGAAGCGTTGCCGGCCCCTTGATCACTTCGATACGTTCGAGGCCGAAAGGAGATACAGGCTCACCGTGGTCTCCGGAAGTAGATCCGATAGACCCGTTTCGGATGCCGTCTTGAAGGATCAGGACTCGGTCGCCCTCAAATCCACGGATCGAAGGCCTCGACGTGCCCGAGCTACCAAAGGAACGGTTGCTCACGCCCGCTTCACTCTCGAGCACGTCTCCGAGGCCTATGCTCGCGTTCTTCGCGATGTTTGTAATTCCTACTGAATTGACGGAAGAGAAGGACTCGTAAACTGATTCCTCTTCGCCTGTTGCCGTAACGGTCACCTCGGCGTTGATCGATCTCAAGCTGATGACGAAATCAAGGGTTGATCCGCCGCCCAGAACCCGAACGGGTTGCGCCTTGTCCGCAAATCCCTCGATGTGCGTTACAACCGTATAGCTTCCGGCCGGCACATTTTCGAACGTGTACCTTCCGTCTTCGTCGGTCTCTGTGCTTCTGTTGATCCGGGTGATCTCGACCCGAACCCCGGGGACCGGATCGCCGGTCACATCGGCAGTCACAGTACCACTCAAAGTTGTCGATTGGGCAGATACGGTAATCGCTGAGGCGAGGACAAAAGTGAATATAGCCAAGTATTTAAGCATTTAACCTTCCTTTAGACCTTGAACATACAGGCTTCGTGTGAGTCGTCGTGTCTTTGTTCGATCTGACAGAGCTCTAAAGCCCTAATGGTCCCTTCAAATTTGAAGTTCTCAAAAAAGGTTTAATTCTATACGACTCAAGCGCCGTGACCACCAAAATTTAATGAACTGTTCCTAAACGGGAACGGACGGGGGAAAGGCGGGAATGAATGGTACGGATCGAGGCAATGGCCTTATAGACGCAAAAGACGGTCGCGAAGTATCTTGGATTGTGAGCGGCTTGCCTGGATCTTCTGCCCGTTCTCAAGCTCGACGAGATAGGCGCCGCCCGGCATGGTCGAGGCAGCGGTCAGCATCGACACATTCGCAAGAGCGCCCCTTGAAAGACGTATGAACCTGTCCTCGCCGAGTCGGGTCTCAAGATCTTTCAGTCTGAAATTGATGAGGTACTTTTTGTTCTCTTTTGTCGTGATATGAAGCAGCTCGCCATCGGCGACGACCGAGGCTATCTCATCGACCTTTACAAGAGAGATCTCCTCTCCGGTCTTTACCGGAAGGAACTCCAGCTCACCTGATCCGGCACCTGCGGATTGCCGTATACCTTCGACGGCCTGCCTGTGCTCCGAAGAATCTCCGAGCCTTTCCGCAGCTCGCTTGAGGGTCTGGCCGAGCCGCTCCGGTTCGACAGGCTTAAGGAGATAGTCGACTGCGTTTACCTCAAATGCCTTGATCGCATATTCGTCGAACGCAGTGACGAACGCGATCAGAGGTGTCTCGTCCGCATCGAGTCGCCTGATCACCTCGAAACCTGTCAATTCAGGCATCTCGAGGTCCAAAAACACGAGGTCAGGCGTCTGTTCCCGGATAAGTTTCAATGCCTCTGCTCCGTTTGATGCCTCGGTAATGGTCTCAACCGTTCCGAACTCTTCCAGGAGACTTTTCAAAAACTCCCTCGCGTTTCGCTCGTCTTCCGCGATCAGTACTCTCATATTCTTCCTGCGTATGGCAGATCTTCTACGTTTAGGCCGTCTATAGGCCAATCTCCGCGCCCTTCTTTCGTTCGCGCGATCCGGTTTCAGTACCCGGACTTTCGATCGGCATTTCGATACGTACCACCGAGCCTCCGGTTCTGAACGTGACCTGCAAAGACGCCTCATCACCAAAGTGGTTTACCAGGCGCTCGCGGACATTGCTCAGTCCGATTCCCTCGACCAATTCGTCTTCCGCCCCGCGCCCACCAGATCCCGTATCTGACACCTCGACCAAGAGACGGCCGTCTGCATCTTCCGCGTGCACCTTAACTGTGCCTCCGGCGCCGTTCTTTGCGATCGCATGTTTTACCGAATTTTCAACAAGAGGCTGAATTATCAGCGAGGGAATGCGAACCGTTTCAAGCGTTTCGGGAACATCGAACTCGACCTGAAGCCGATTCTCGAATCTCGCTTTTTCAATGTCAAGGTAGTTTCGGACCAGCGCAAGCTCATCTCCCAAAGGAGTGAACTCGTCTTTGTTTCTGAGCACGCTCCGCAGGAGAGTGGTTAATTTCATAAGTGTCGCAAAGGCTCGGTCCGGCGCAACGCGAATTAAATGGCCGATGGTGGTCAGCGCGTTAAAGAGGAAGTGCGGGTTGATCTGCGATCTGAGTGCCGAAAGCCTCGCTTCAGCGGTCAGCCTGGCAAGTTCCCTCTCCCTCGCCTCACGCTCCTGGCGTTCCTTTTCCACCCTGATCGAATCAATTCGTCTTCCTACGCCAAGCGACAGCTTCTCGAGCATCGCCGCTTCGTCCGAAAGAAGCCTGCGCCCGCCTGGAAAGGATCGGATCTCGATCGAGTAATCCGGTCCGAGATCTGTTTCTATCCTAATCAAAGCCTGTTCGGGCGAATATTCTACAAGGCCGTTCACTTCTGCGGCGCGTGCGCTCGGAAGGGCAACCAGCTCGCATTTAGTAGAAAAGAGTGAATTGAGCCCCGCGACTGTTTTTTTCAGAACCGCCGCCTCATCGTGGTGTGTCTCCATTTCCGAGAGCGCAGAATGAAGAAATGCCTCGTAATCCTGTCGCTTGAGGATTATCCTGTCCACTAACCAGTTGGAGAAGCGCTGAACGAAGGGATAGAAGCACGCCGTCGCTATCCACGTGAGCAGGGTAACGCCGATCGCTATCGGATCGTTCGCGTCCTGGTAGGAACGTAGAGAAACGAACGGTCCGAGAATGAGCACATATGTCGCAAACACCGTCAGGGCGATAAGAAGCAGTGAGAGCGCTCTCTTCAGGTACAGGTCGGCAAAAGCAAACCGGTAATCCTGAATAAGAATGGCGATCACCAGGGGCAGGGAGGATTGGTGGGCGACAAGTTCGATGGGCCACCATCTGTATTCCGAATCCGTGCTCAAATGAAGAGCGGAAAAGGCGAAAACAAGAAGTGCAGTCACAAGGATTGCCCGGTTCTCAATACCTTCCCACGCTCTAAGTAGGAACAGCCCGGCCGCCAGTATCAGGGAACCTGCGCTAAGAACCTGGAATGCGAGTATGGAGGGCGAGACGGCATAAACGGCAGCCGAGTTAAAATGCAGAATTGCGGCGAAGACGCTGAGGCTGTATGCAGAAACGACAAAGGCAGTGGGCAGGCCGTCATTACGTTTGACGGTATGGATCACCGCTGCGGGAAGAAACCCAAGGGCGGAGAGCGATGCCGCCTGCAGATAAGGTGAGATGCTTACGCCATAGAAGTCCCTCCAGGCAAAAGCGACCAGCTCGCTGACATTCCAGACCAGCCCCAGGCAAGCCGTTAGAAGCAGAAGCGTACTCACGCTTCCTGTTCCTGAACGGTGCCGAAACACCATCACGAACAGCATCGCGTAGAGTGAAACCCCGAGGCCGAAGCCCAGTAGGTTTATCAGCAAAGCCGGGTCAAGCTGGTTCATCGTCTACGTTCCGAGTGGCATATCTAACGCGCAATTTCGGTAGATGCCTTTAATTCAAGCTCCTCCGGTCCTGAGCTTTCTCCGACCTCAAGCGGCACTTTCCATTCGAAGCTCTTGATGTAACATACGCCCGTGTTGTCTTTCCGACAATAAAATGCCGTAAACCGGATCCTCAGTTGCTTTTCCCAGCCCTCGAGCGGCGGCAGTTCGAATTTGTACGGCAAGTCCTTCGGGCTGAACCGTTTGCCGCTACCTTCGTCGTCAGTCTCGATATTTACCTCGATCCGGTTCGGCGCCGACGGATTCAAGTGAAAACCTTGAGGAAGGTCCAGATCTATTGATACCTTGATCCCTCTTCCTTTCGTAACTCGGAACTGTTCCCGCTCGATGACAATGGCATTCGAGTGCGGTGCAAAGTCTGTGGTCTCACCTGGTTTCGGAGGCTGAAGCCCCTTGATCATAAGGGTAGAGACTTCAAGAGTCCTAAGATCGGCAACGCGGATCGCGTGGTTGTTGGTGTCGGCGATATAAAGCTTTTGGCCCGCAACGCTGAGGCCTCCAGGCTCGTAAAAGGTCGGAGAGCCACCCTCGGCCTGGCCTTCTTCTCCTGTTCCCAGCAGTGTTTCGACCGAACGCTTCTCCGGATCGAGGATCTTTATCTTGTCATTGTAGGTGTCGGCAATGAGAACCGACTTTCCATAAGATTCGACTGCCAGCGGATGCTGTAGCCTGACGTAATCGCCTTCACCGTCACGGTCTCCGAATGAGAAAAGATCTCCTCCGACCGAGGTGTGAACCGCCTCCTTATCAAGATCGATCTCGCGGATGATGTTCGATTCGCTGTCGGCAACGAACAACCTCTCGTCGATGACAGCAAGCCCGGACGGTTGTGCGAAGTGGGCTTCTTTTACGGGCCCGTCCTTGCGAGACTCCCAGCGGGTTCCGGCAAAAGGCTCGATGTACGGCCGGTCGAGGCTTAGCCTCCAGATCTGATGCGAACCGGCCATTGCGATGTAGAGGTATCTGCCGGCGATCTTGACATCCCAGGGCGACCTCAGGCTGGTCTTTAGAGCATCTCCGCCAAACCCGTTGAAGCCTTCCAAGGTGCCGGTCCCCGCAACGGTCTCGACTTTCTTCCTTTTGAGATCGATCTTGCGGATCAGGTGATTGCCTGTATCTGCGACAAAGAGATGATCGCCGTTTAGCACAAGCCCCTGAGGCTGTCTGAACGAAGCTTGCTGATAATTGCCGTCCGAAGCCGATGCAGACCCGGACCCGATGGTCTCGATGAAATTTCCTACAAGATCCGTGATGACGATCCGGTTGTGGTTCGAGTCAGAGATAAATAGGCGTTTCGATCGTTCATCTGCGAGCACCTTTCCGGGAAACGCAAGCGGCAGAGTTCCGACCTTGGCCTTCTCAAGGGCGAGTTCGATCGGAGATTCGTTGAGTTTACCCAACTTTTTGAACCTGGCGGCGAGTTCCCCGATCGCGGTATTGAAATAGTCGAACTTTCCTTCGCCCGAGACCTGTGCGACGACATAACCATCGGGATCGATCAATACCTGCGTAGGCCAGGCTCTCACGGCGTACGAGTCCCAGATCCTGAAATCTGCGTCATTGACGACAGGATGCTCTATTCCATAGCGAAGTATGATCCGCCTTATGTTCTCCGTCTCTTTCTCATTATCGAACTTCGCGGAGTGAACGCCGATAACGACCAGTTCCTTCGAATACTTTGCTTCCAGCCGTTTCAGGTCCGGAATGATGTGAATGCAGTTGACGCACCCGTACGTCCAGAAATCGAGCAGCACGATCTTGCCGCGCAAACCTTTCAGCGTGAGAGGCTCGTCCGTGTTGAGCCATCCGGAATGCCCGTCGAGCTCGGGTGCTCGCACTTTCTGCGAATGAAGATCAAGATCAGTGCTCAGATCTCGCTCCGCAAATAAAAACGGCGGATGAGATCCGCCGGCGAGTGCTAGAATCAATGCCGTCAAGGTCGTCGGGAACGCTCCCCGAATAGTTCTCCATAGTCTCATATCCTAACGAAACCCGGGCCCGAGGTTCTTTACCAGGTGATTGATCCTTCTTTAGACGTGTCTATCTCAGCCAGGTCTTCTCCCTCGTTGAAGAAGAACAGCTTCATCTGGTCAAAAAGGTAGTCGTGCGCGTCCGGGTTCGAAAGATCGAGACCGAAATGATTGATGATCTGCTTTTGCTTCTCCAGCCATTCCGTCCAACATTCCGCGCATATCTCAGAACCGATCCTCTGGCCCAGATCGGTCGGAATCGGCGCATTTCCAAGCGGCTCGGTCTTCCTGCCGCAGCGCGCGCATTCGAATTTTTCGTTTGAAAACAGTCCCATCGGGTTTCTCCTTAAACTATCGTTTCCTGACAGTCAATTATTCCTCGCTTTCATTGTTCCGCTGCCGTTGACGCAGCTCTCAGGACCTCTTCGTCAGTCGGCCTGAACACGCTCAGAGACTGAACATTGTGGCTCTTCACCTTTCCGTCCTTTCCGACGACAACTACCGCCCGAGCCGAACGCCCGGGGATCCAGGACTTCACGCCGTATCTAGCCACGACGTCCGCGTCAGGATCTGAAAGAAGTCTAAAGGGAAAATCGTACTTGTCGCTGAAATTCTTGTGAGATTCGACAGAATCGGTCGAGATACCGACCACTGTCGCTCCGGTTGCTTTGTAATCGTCCCAGTTATCACGAACCGAGCATAGCTGCTTCGTTCAGACCGGTGTGTCGTCGCCTGGATAGAAAAGCAGCACCACGACTTTTCCCCGATGGTCCGACAGCTTCCATTCGGTTCCTTCCGAATCTTTCAAAGTAAAATCCGGAGCGATTTCATTTAATTCCATTTCCACCTTCCTTCGAATCCTTGATTCTATCGGTTAGAAATCTGCAGGGCAATTGCGGGCGAAATGCCCCGATCAGAACTTGCGGATTAGGACGACGCCCAGAATGATGGCCGCGACTCCGCCCATTCTCGCAAGGGTAACGGGCCGTTCGGGGACCCCGAACATCGCATAATGGTCGATGATCAATGTGAGTACCATCTGCCCGGCAATTATCAGGCTGAATGTAAGAGCGACACCCAGTCTTGGCACAAGTATCACAGTACACGCAACGAAATAGGCTCCGAGGACTCCGCCTGTCCACGCATACCAGGGAACGTTCTTAGCGGTCCAGATGCTTGAAAGCGAATCTGCAGATACGACGATGTAGATCAGAAGCGCCAAACCGCCGACGATGAAGGAAACAAGCGCGACTACCATCGGACTGACGATGAACTCATTCAGCTTGTTGTTTATCGCGGCTTGGGCAGTCCCAGCCATTCCAACGGTAACTGCAAGAAGTATGAAGAAATAATTGGATATCAGGGATCGCATAACTTTAACTCCAGGGAAGTCGGAGACGGTTTTTGTGAACGATGGTGGAAGGTGGATCTAGTTCGGAGTGGCCAAGACCTCAATGTGTTTTCTTATGTTCATGGTCTCACGTGTCAGCTTGACCCTTTCGGACGAGTCAACGAAGCCTTCATCCAGGTAGTCACAATCATTCATATACACCGTGTAATCATGCCTGGCGATCGAATCGAACAGTTCGTATCTCTCGTTTAGCCTGAGCTTCTTATAACACTCCGCCATTATGTTCGGCCTGAACTCGGCAATGATGTCAGATATATTTTCCAAAATGTCCTTGTCATACCCCTCAGTGTCGACTTTTATAAGGGCCAGCTTTGGCAGCCATTCCGCGTGATGTTCTCTCAGATATCTATCTAGATTCCTGCCCTGCACCTTAAGCTCGTAGCGGTGATGATGGTTTTGGTCCTTTATCTGTGAAAGATATCCGCCATTGCAAAAGGACGCGTCCGAGTAATTGAAAACGAATTCACCATCTTCTGTAGTAGCGGCAAATGGCAGCGGCACGATATTGGTCTTATCTGGGTTGAGGCTGGCGTTCTTTTTTAAGATCTCAAAGACATACTGGTTTGGCTCCAGGCCCAGTACAAGCCCCTCCTTGCCTACTGAAAGGCCCATCGGAACGGTAGTGTCCCCGGTATGGGCGCCAATATCGATGATCATACTGCCTCTCGAGGCCAGAGACTGATAGAACCTGATATGGCTGTCGGTCACTTCTTTGGGGCCTTCGAAAGGATGCAGCCACTGAGCGTATTCGACTTGCCCAAGTTCCTTTAACTTGAACTGCTTTACTTCGTACCCGTATTCCTTAAACTTTCGCTTCAGTCGGCGCTCTTCGAGTTTTCTTTTCAGGTAACTCAGCATGAGACGCTCTTCGTATTAGGTAGGGCATTATATGCACATCTTTCCAGAACGGAAAAAATTATTATGCCGGGTATAACGCTTCGTACCGATAAAGGCTGAAAGCTGAAAAATCAACTCGGAAGACCAGAGCGTACTCAAAGGGGCAATCCGGGTGTAGGCTGATGCAGGACCCTCTGCTCTTAAATTCGCGGTTCGCGCGGAATGATTCTCAGTTGAACCGACTCACGAACAACTCTCACAGGGCGGGACCCCCGGCCTTAAAATAATGAACCACGAAGCGACTGAAACAGGTTCAGTCCTCCCCTTCATCGGCTTCTTTGGTTCTAAACCTGTGTTTCCCGTGTTTGTTGTATGTGTATCTTTCCGAGATATCCTTTGGCGCAATTATGTTCGCGAGTTCCCATGTTATGTCCATCTCGACATTCACGGTCGCGGTCGCCATCCTCGACTCCGCCATCATAAGGATGCTTCCATAGAAGACGCACAGGATCCCCACGAGGCCTACGGGCACAGGCATCCACGCGTAATCATTGAGCAGCCCGGCCGCCCCAATCGTGAGACTGGTTAGCACGAACATCAGCAGGCCCGCGTAGAATGAGAACTGCGCTTTTTGGAGTATTCGCGAGCGGGTGGTCACCTTGTCGAGAAGATCGAACACCGCAGCCACTCGCTTTTCATAGAGGACGATCTCCTCTCGTTCGTCGGAAGTGATCAGCTCGGCAAGCCGCTTATCGAGGTCGCGCACTCGATCGATCACCCTCCCAAGCCTGGTAGAGGTAGAAAGCACGAGTGAACCCGTTGCGGAGATAAGAAGGGCCGGCGTGATCATCGCCGTCAGGAATGCGATGGTCGAAGACAGAGACTGTTCGCCATCAGCCGAAAAAGACTGAATAATAAGTACAAGCATAGCCTTTTCCAACACCTCAGGAGCGGGCAAGAAGCCCGAAATTCAAAGGACTTTATGACCGAAAGCAGAGGAACTATAAGAGTTTTGAGCCACGAAAGCAAAGCCCTCGAAGGCAATCCGCTTGGAGATCCTCACAAGCGGAACCTGCCCGTTTATCTCCCGCCCGGATACGACGGAAAGGCTGGAAATAGCTATCCGGTAGTGTTTCTATTGAGCGGATTCACGGGCCGCGGGTCGATGATGCTCAACGAGAGTGCGTTTGCGCCCAACATCGCCGAAAGGCTGGATATTCTCATCGAAAAAAGACAGATAATACCGATGATCGCGGTGCTTCCCGACTGCTTTACGCGTTTCGGCGGCTCGCAGTACATCAACTCCACAGCGACAGGCAGATACGAGGATTATATTACCCTTGAGCTGGTACCTTTCGTCGACGAGAACTTTCGCACGATTCCGGACAGGAGATCCAGGGCCGTGGCGGGCAAGTCTTCCGGGGGCTATGGTGCTTTGATACTGGCGATGCGCCACGCAGAGATGTTCGGATACGCAGCGTCTATCGCGGGAGACTGCTATTTCGAAGTCGGCTACAAACCCGACATCAAGAAAGCGTTCAGGGCGATCGCCGGAGATCCTCTTCGACTTGTCAGGAAATTCTGGGACGAGGAAGAAAGCAAGGGCGGAAACGATTTTGACGGTCTCAATGTGATCGGAATGGCGAGCTGTTATTCTCCCAATCCCGATTCCGACATCGGATTTGACCTTCCCTTTGATCTTGCTACGGGTGAGATACGGGAAGATGTCTGGGCACGCTGGCTGGAGCAAGACCCAGTCCATCTCGCGGAGGATCACGCGGACGCCCTTCGTTCAATTGAGCTTTTGTATATCGAGGCGGGCAAGTCAGACGAGTTCGGGCTGGACATTGGAGCAAGGGTGCTCAGTAAAAGACTTTCCGAGCTTGGGATCAAGCACATACACAAGGAATTTGAAGGCGGCCACTTTAACATCAACCATCGTTACAACTACGCGCTCGAGGCGATCTCGAAGGCGATGGGACGCTAGTTCCAGGTTACGAGTTCCAAGTTCCAAGATTGAGAAATCTAGTTTTGAGCGGCGCTTGCGCTGGAAGACTAGGCCCGGCTTCCGGGTTCCGATTTCGAGTCTTTACAGTTGAACGACCGAGGTGCGGCGGAAACGCGACCGTTAAGGAGCGTGCCTGAGGCTTTAGCCGAACCGGCCATAGAGTTAAGAAGGCGTGAGCCCGGGCGAGTACGGCTTGGCGACATCTTGCGGTTCGTTTCTTAGCTGTTCTTGGCGACTTAGCGGCTTTGCGGGAGCTTTTCTCAACTTTGTGTCGTTGAACGCTGCAAATATCTTAGGCTTCGGGGCTCTGGCAGAGATGAAAAAGAGCAAAGTTCCCCGAAGAAGACTGGATAAGGCCGAAACGCGACCGAGGCAATTTCCAGGTCCTGAGTTCCAAGTTCCGAGTTCCGAGAGATAGAAGCGAACGATGAGCGGCTCTTGGAACCTGGAACTAGGAACTCGGAACGCGGGCAAGCCCGCCGCTAAACAGCTCACCGCTCGCTGATTACTCTCTCCACCTCGGCCTCCATCCTTCCTGTCATCATCAGCCAGGCCATCTTGTAGTCGGAAACAAAAGACCACCCGGGGTACTTAAACGTCGCTGGCTTGTTCTTCTCAATGAAGAAATGCGAGAACCAAGCAAACGCATATCCAACTACGAAACAAAGTGGAATGTACAGGAAGTTGCCGTTTCCGACGAACCACACGAGCATCACCATCCCAAGCAGTGTCCCGACGAAGTGGAAGTATCTGGTCATCGGCTTGCTGTGTTCCAGCACATAGAAATCCCAGAATTCGGAATAATTATCGATTCGCGGCTCACTCATAAACGGAAAGATAGCATAGGACTGAGGACTGAGGACTGAGGACTGAGGACTGAGGACTGAGGACTGAGGACT
>ERZ869936.82-NODE-82-length-127529-cov-8.081240_pt1 | contig 127529 bp, 109 predicted proteins | sample MGYA00520876_ERZ869936 | MGnify/ENA primary metagenome ERZ869936 (study PRJEB32218, sample SAMN09650985) | biofilter metagenome | isolation source: enrty point of leading RO module | place: Saudi Arabia: Thuwal, RO plant located on Red Sea | collected 2016-02-17 ...
CGCATTCAAGGACTCCCCAAACGCGACGCGACCTCCCTTTTCATAGCTTCACCCCAACGCCTCACGCGACTAGTGCACGGCGGTGCTGTCGTTGGCGAAGTCGACGGTCGAATCGTGCGAGTAAAAGTGGTGGGCGATCTGCCGGGCCAGGTAGCCGACAAACTTGCGTCGGAAGTGCGATTCCTGGTTGTCGCTGGCGGGAATCGGCGCGTTGGGCGGATAGACCGCCTGCGGCAGGTTCTTTTCAAAGGCCGGATCGCGCCCGTGGTTGACGTCGTAGACCAGCAGGCGGACGTTGGCCCTGCCCTGGTAGAGCGTCTGCCCCTCGTAGAGGTCGAATTCCTCGAGGTCGATGCCGACGACCATGTCGGCGCCCAGCGCCTTGCCGATTTCGGCGTAGTCTTCCCAGGTGTTTTCGTCGGCCCACTCGAAGACTTCGCGCTGGTCGATCAGTTCGATCTTCGAGATGTTGCGCTCGAGCAACTGGCTGACCTGCTTGCCCAGATCGCGCGAGACGCTCGAATCGCGGAAGTGCAGCGCCGTGACCGGGCGGCAGACGACGGCCACGCGTTTGTCCTTGAGCCCCGTGAATTCGGCGGGCGTGTTCTGGCCGGAGACGACGTACATGGCCGTGGCCATCAAATTGCAGCCGGTGGTGATCGCCAACGGTGAGACGACCAGTGCGAGGCCGAAGACCAGTTTGGCAAGCTGCATGCGGTTGCGATCCATCGCGATCCCTCGCAATCGTCCGTGGTAGGCCCCGCGGGGCCGGTTTTTCGTTTATGCGTTGTCCGCCCAAAGGCGGAGCGTCCATTCCAGGAGCACCAGCCCGGCGATGATCACCGACAGGCCGGCCAACAGGTTTTCGTTTGGTTGCCAGCTCAGCCGCCTGCCGCTGATCGCCACAATCGACGAGGCCAGGCCGACGACCAGCGCCAACAGCGCCAGCAGCGTTCCGGTTGCGTGGGTTTGAATCGCTTCGCGGGCGAGGCCGTGCGTGGCCAGGGCCCAGGAAGTGGTCATGCCACATGCCGGACAACGCCAACCTGACAAAAACGCAAACGTACAGGGCGGCAAACCGAGTTGCTCGTGCGTGCCTCGACCTCGGGCATCGGGTTCCAACTGGCTGGCCGCGATCAAGGCCCCCAGCAATCCGGCTCCCAACAACGCCGCCAGGTAACGTGTGCGGCGGGGGAGATCGGCCGATTTGGTTCCCGTCGGCTGAGTCACGCTTCTAGATTTTTCCGAAAGGGATGCGGAGCATAGCGATCGACGCGCGGGGCCGCAAGGCCGCTTCGCCGGGCCGGGCAGCGTCAGGAAGCCGGATCGCCGTTGTTTCTGGCCGCGGCTCGTTCCTGCGAGCGAATCATGCTGGCAAGCTGGTCGGCCTCGGTCTGCGTGACGCACACCCGCTCGATATGCTGCGCACGGCCGGAGTCGGGGTCCACTTCGACCAACGATGCCAGCAGCCGCACGTCGCCCTGGGCCACTTCGAAGTGGGTGGGATTGAACGTCAGGGTCGATTCTAGCACACGGTCGACGCGGCGGCCCAGCACGCTGTCGAACGGCCCGGTCATGCCGATGTCGCACTGAAAAGCGGTGCCGCCGGGCAGAATCGTCTCGTCGGCCGTGGGCACGTGCGTATGCGTGCCCAAGACGGCGCTACAGCGCCCGTCGAGATAGCGGCCCATCAGTTGCTTGTCGCTGGTGGCCTCGGCGTGGAAGTCGACCAGGATCACCTTCACCGACGGCGGCAACTGCGCCAGCACCCGATCGACGGCCGTCCACGGGCAATCGACCGGCCGCATGAACACCCGGCCCAACAGACTGATCACGGCCACGTCGACGCCGCTGCGCGAGGTGACCACGGCGAAGTCGCGGCCCGGGGCATTGCCGGGAAAGTTGGCCGGTTTGACGATGTTGTCCTCGGACTCGAGCACCGAGACGATTTCGCGGCGGCGGTAGATGTGGTCGCCCAGCGTGATGCAATTCACGCCGGCGCTGATCAGTTCGCGGTAGTTGGCCGGCGTCAGTCCCGAGCCGCCGGCCGAGTTTTCGGCGTTGGCCACGACCAGGTCGATGTCGCGGGTTTGGACCAGCCCTCGCAAGGCGCGCGACACGATTTGCCGCCCCGGCTTGCCGACGATGTCTCCGATATGCAGCAGCCGCACGGCACGCTCTTTCTCGATTTAGGCGTCCGCCGCGCGACACGCGCCGCGCAGTAGGTACGCAGGCCTCACTTGGCGGTTTCGGTGATCCGCGTCTCCCGCAACACCGTGACTTTGATCTCACCCGGGTAGGTGAGCTGTTGTTCGAACGTTTTGGCGATGTCGCGGCAGACCTTGGCGGCCGAGGCATCGGTCGTGTCTTTGGCGCTGACGATCACGCGCAGCTCGCGGCCGGCCTGGATGGCGAAGGCCTGTTCCACGCCGTCGAAGCTGGTGGCGATTTGCTCGAGCTCCTCCATCCGCTTGACGTAGCGTTCCAGCGTTTCGCGGCGAGCGCCGGGCCGCGAGGCACTGCACGCATCGGCCGCGGCGACCAGCACCGTGTACGGATGGTCGACGCGAATATCGTCGTGGTGTCCCAGGGCCGCGTGCACCACGTCGGGCCCCTCGCCGTAGCGCTTGAGCAGTTCGGCGCCGATTTTGGGATGCCCGCCCTCGGCCTCGTGATCGGCGGCCTTGCCGATGTCGTGCAGCAGGCCGCAGCGGCGCGCGAGCCGCGCATCGAGCCCCAGCTCTTCGGCCATCAGGCCCGTGAGAAACGCCACCTCGATCGAGTGCCGCAGCACGTTCTGGCTGTAGCTGGTGCGAAAGCGCAGCCGCCCCAGCAGGTGGATGATCTTGGGATGCAGCCCGGGGACGTCGGACTCCTGGGCGGCCTCCTCGCCCCGCTTCTGAATGTGGGACTCCATTTCGGTCTGCGTTTCGCCGACCAGCTCCTCGATGCGGGCCGGGTGAATGCGGCCGTCGGCGATCAGCTTGTTGAGCGCCATGCGGGCGATTTCGCGGCGCACGGTGTCGAAGCCGCTGACGATCACTACGCCGGGCGTGTCGTCGATGATGACGTCGACGCCGGTGGCCTTTTCGAAGGCGCGAATGTTGCGCCCTTCGCGGCCGATGATGCGGCCCTTCATTTCGTCGTTGGGAATGTCGACGGTGCTGGTCGTGTTCTCGGCCGTGTGGGCCGCCGCGAACCGCTGCACGCTGGTGAGCAGGATGTCGCGGGTCTTGCTGTCGCACACTTCGGCCACGCGCTTCTCGTGCTTGAGGATCAGCGCGCCGGCCTCGTGTTGCAGCTCGCGGTCGAGGCGTTCCATCAGGCGGTTGGTCGCTTCCTCGCGGCTGAGGCCGCTGAGCGAGTGCAGCGTCTGACGTTCCATGTCGAGCAGGCCGGCCAGTTCCTCGTTGCGGCGGTTGGTCTCCTCGATCCGCTCGGCCAGGCGGCGCTGGGTCGTTTCGACCATCTTCTCCTGGCGGCGCAACTGCTCGATTTGTTGCTCGGTGGCGTCCTGTCGCTTGTCGAGCAGCCGTTCGCGCTCGTGCAACTCCTGCCGCATCGTGGTCAGCTCGCGCTCGCCCTCGGCCTTGATCTGGATGGCCATTTCCTTGATTTCGAGCTCGGCTTCCTTGCGGCGGGTGGTGCTTTCGCGATCGGCCCGGGCGATAATTTCGCGGGCTTCGCTCTCGGCATCGCGGCGGCGCAGCCGGTCGATGAGCTTGATCACCACGAACGTCAGGACGACGGCGATGGCCACGGCCAGGACCGCATAGGGGATGCCAATCTCACCCACCGTAGTTCCCTCTGTACAGGGTCCGACCGCGGGACGACGGCCGAGCCACGGCTCGGAGCCGCTGAAGAGAGTTGCATCGTCGACGGCACTCGAGGTGCGCGCGTGCCGGCGCTAGCGCCGGCGGACTCCGCCGGGACGACGATCGAGAGGCACTGTAGGGACGCGAGCCGGTATTGGCTGTGGTGAGCCGGTCAATCGGCGCGCCAGCCGGACAAGTAAGCCCAGGAGGTGAGTCGGTCTTTCGAAAGCGCCGTCACGCCGATGCCGGGCGCGTGGCGGACTTTCGTCGAGAACATTTACCAGATGGATCCATTCGTGCGGGACCCGGACCGAAGTGGCCCGTCCACAAGCGCGCCGAGCGGCAACGCAGGTGGCCGATGCGAATTTCCGGACGGGGCTGCTCAGATTCGAGACGAAACCCAACAGCAATCGCAAAAAGGCTAGCAAGTACATCGTGGTTGCGATCTCCGCAGAACGCTTGTCTTAAACACCCGCTACAGTACGTCGATAGTCGCTGCCCGAGGGGCAACTCCCTCCGTCCTTCGATCGGAGGCTATCTTTGTTAGTTTTGCACAAGGAGCACTGTCCCGTTTGAGCGCGTAAACCGCGCGGCGGCGAATCCTTACGGCTCCGATCACCGTGCAGCGTTCAAAGATAGGGCTGCGCTCCTAACCTCGTTATGGTATCACAGTTGCCAGCACCTGCCAACTCATTTCAAGACCCGTGACGCATAACTAAAGCTCGCCTTGGAGCGGACTTAGGGTGGGCGGGCTGTACCGATTGGGCCGAGCGCGCGGGGGGCGTCTTTACCGGGCCACCGCCTGCGATAGGATGATCGATTGGCGGATCTTCCATCCCAGTAAACGTTTGCGACCGTCGCCATGTCCTCCAACCCGGTCTTCGAGCAGAAGCTGGCCGCGACCTGGCCCACCGACCGCTGGGCGGAGGTCGGCGTGCTGGTGGCCGTGTCCGGCGGCCCCGACAGCGTGGCGCTGGTCCATGCCCTGCGGCGGCTTAATCCCCAGGCTTCGCTCACCGTGGCGCACTTCAACCACGGCTGGCGGCCCGAGGCAGGCCTGGCCGATCAGCGATTTGTCGAGGGGCTGTGCGATTCGCTGGGGACTGCCTGCCAGGTCGGCAAGGGGGAGTCGCCACCCGGCGAGAGCCCCGGTAGCCGCGAGGCTGCGGCGCGCGAGGCACGCTATGCGTTTCTGCTCGAGGTGGCCCATCGGGTGGGAGCCCGCTACGTGGTCACCGGGCACACGGCCGACGACCAGGCCGAAACGATTCTGCACCACATCCTGCGCGGCACCGGCCTGGCCGGGCTGGCCGGAATGCGGCGCGTGCGCGTGCTGAGTCCGGCCGTGTCGCTGGTGCGGCCGCTGCTAGGGCTGGGCCGTGCGGAAGTGCTCGAATACCTGCACGCGATCGGCCAGGACTTCCGCCAGGACGAGACCAACGCCGATACCTCGCTCACCCGCAACCGCATCCGCCGCGAACTGTTGCCGTTGCTGGAGCGCGACTACGCACCCGGAGTAGTCGAGGCGCTATTGCGTCTGGGCAACGTAGCCGGCGACGCGCAGAGGCTGATCGAATCGCAGGCCGAGGCGTTGCTCGATCGCGCGCTGGTCGTGCGCGACCCGCGGCGGGTGGAGATTGACTGCCGCGCGCTGGACGGTACGGATCGGCACCTGGTGCGCGAGATGTTTGTCGCGGTGTGGCGCGGGCAGAACTGGCCGCGGCAGGCGATGGGCCTGCACGAGTGGAATCAATTGGCCGAGTTGGCGTTGACCGAGGAGGCGAACCCGACGCCGCTGCAGCAGTTGCCGCTGGCGATCAGCGCGCGGCGGCAGGAGGCACGCCTCGTGCTGAGCGGACCTGCGCGGAACTGCGGCCCCTTTCACGCTTGATCGGCGCGCGAGTCCTCGTAGATGGTCTCCGCGGCGTTGGGCTCGTGCGATGTCTCGCGTTCTTCGCCGCCGGGACCGATCTCGACGAGTTTGTAGCCGCCGATGGCGCGGAAGTAGATCAGCAGGATCAAGTAGCCGATGGCCATACAGGCCGGCACCGCGGCCGTGATCTTCAGCGCCTGCTTCTTGCCGTAGGTTTCGGCCTGCTTGACTTCCTCGTAGACCGGGCTCTTGGGGGTCAACTCGGCGACTTTAGCATTATCGAGGCCGTGCACAGGCGGGAAAAAAAGAAACTGGTTCTCCTCTGGCGATGCCACCTGCTTGTAGGCCGATGGGCTGAGTTCTTCGAGGCGCTGCGAGGTGTTGAAGTCTTGCGTGTAGCCGATCCCGGGGCCGCCCAGCACGCCGGCCGAGAGCATGCCGATGCCGCCCATGGCACCCATGGCCAAGGCTCCGCCTTTGGGAAAACGTTCGCCGACGACGCCCAGCATCGTGGGCCAGAGAAAGGTCTTGCCCACGCCGTAGACCGTGGCCGGAATCAAGATCATCCAGACCGTGGCGTTGCCGAGCATCGTGCCCATCCAGAAAAGTCCGATGCAGCCCAGCACGGCGCTGCAGAACAGCAGGCCCAGCGGATTGATCCGCTCGACGATCGGTCCGGCAAAGAATCGCAGCACGAACATCAAACCAGCGGTGTAGACCAAGAGCAGCACGCCGTTCTTGATATAGCCGCCCATCAGGTTGGCGATCCAACTATCGGTGCCTAACTCGACGTAGCCCACCATCGCGTGCAACACCAGCAGGAACAGCAACACGGGCGCGGCGAACTCGGCCAGCATCTCGCCGAATTTGACGCCCGCGGCCCGCGCCTCGGAGATGGGAAACTTCTCCTTGATCACGATAAAGCCATACCAGGCCGTCGGCACGAGGAAGAACAGCATGGGGGCTTCCCAGGGCATGCGAAAAACCACGCAGTTGGGACCGACGAAGCAGTAGGCCAGTAGCCCGCCCAGGATCAGACCGCCCGGCCAGCCGGCATGCAGGATGTTCAAGTAGTGCGTCTTCTGTTTCGGATAGAGCGTTGCCACGAGTGGGTTGATCGCGGCCTCGCACATACCGTTGGCCAGCGAGAACATGAACATGCCGATGTACAGGCAGTAGAACGTGGCATCCTGGCCGTAGGCCTCGTAAACCGGCGTGGCCGCGAGCGTCAACGCCGCCGAAGCCACGTGCAGCAGGAACGCCCCGATCAGGATCGGTTTGTAGCCGATGCGGTCGGCGAACAGGCTAAAGCCGATGATCGTGAAGGCCATGCCCGTCAGGCCGCCGCCGGTGATCTTGCCCAGGTCGGTCTGCGTGAACCCGAAGTCGGCGCCCCACTCGGCCAGCACGTCGGAGCGGATGGCAAAGCCCATGCCCGCTGCGATCAAGGTCAAGAAACTGGCCCAGAAGATTTTGCCGGTGGACTGCATGCCTGGTTACTCCAGCGAGAGGGGCGGCCGGCGCGGCTGTTTGTGGACGTCGGACGTCCCCCCGCCTGCGCGCCAGCAATGACTACAGATTCGTGAGTATACAAGCCACCCAGGGCAAGTAAACCAACGGGACGAGGAGAATTGGGGGAGCTTCCCATTCGCTGAGCTTCACGGCGGCACAGCACGCACCGTTTGCCCAGTTTCGCCCGGCACGGGCCGTCCGAATCGCCGTTTCGGCAAGGCACGAAGGCACGCATGCAGCTCGCCGCTGGCATGCCGATCTCTTGGGCGAGACGGCTTGACCCGCGGTCGCGTGCATTCGTACTATCCGCGGCCCGCATTTTTCGCCTTAGCCGACGACCATGCCTCGACTTACCTCCGATCGGTCCGTTTGGATCCTGATTCTGGCAATCGCATTGGCCGCGCGGCTCTTCGCCGCCGTGTGGTGGAATGCGCGCGTCGGCGAGCGGCAGTTCTTCTTCGGCGACAGCGAAGGCTACTGGGAGCTGGCCCGTTCGATCGCGACCGGCGGGCCTTACGCGTACCCAACGCCGGAGTATCGCGTGTTTCGTACGCCGGGATATCCATTGGTGCTTTCGAGCGTGTTCCTCGTGTTCGGCGACAAGCCGCCGCCGCTGGCCGGACGCGTGCTGAGTGCCGTGTTGGGCACGATGGCCGTGGGCGTCGTCGGCTGGTGGACGGGGCAACTGTTCGACGCCAGCGCTGCGCGCCTCGCCGGGTGGATCGCGGCACTCTACCCCGGCGCCATCGCGCTGGGCGTGTTCGTGCTCAGCGAAGCGCCCTTTTGCGCGCTGATGCTGTTGCACCTTGCCCTGTGGAGTGCGGCGTGGCAGGCGGCCTCGAGACGTCGTGCGATCGCCTGGGCCGTCGGTGGCGGTGCGGCCGCCGCCGCGGCAACGATGATGCGTCCCAGTTGGTTGTTGTTCGCGCCTTTTGCGCTGGCGATCGGCTTACTGTTTGCCAGCCAGCCGAAACGGCAATTGGTTGTGGGCGGAGCGATGTGCGCGGCGCTGGCCGTCGGCATGTCGCCGTGGTGGGTGCGTAATGCGCTGGTGACCGGGCGCTTTGTGCCGACGTCGTTGCAAGTGGGGGCGAGCCTGTACGACGGCCTGCACGAAGGTGCCACCGGCGCGAGCGACATGAGCTTCGTGCCGGAGATCACTGCCGCAGAGCGGGCCGCCGAAGTGACGAGCGACGACGTGTTCGAGTATCGGCTCGACCGGCGGTTCCTGGGGGCGTCGCTCGATTGGGCCCGGCACCATCCACTGCGCGTCGTGCAACTGGCCGGCATCAAGTTCCTGCGGATGTGGAACGTGTGGCCCAACGAGCCGGCCTTTCGCTCGTTGCTGGTACGGGTCGCGATCTTCGTCACATATGCTCCGCTGCTGGTGTTGGGCCTCTTGGGGGCGTGGCGATTCACGCCGCGCGGTTGGCCGTACGTGCTGGCCTGGCTGCCGGCCGTGTACTTGACCCTGTTGCACGTGATTTTCGTCAGTTCGATCCGCTATCGCGAGCCGGCCATGCTGGCGCTGGTGGTGTTGGCGTCCGGCTTCCTGGGCGAAACGATCGCCGGCCGGGCCAAACCGCCCCAGGTGCCCGCAGACTAGAGGAATTGCAGTCATCGTTTGCCGCACAATCAATTTCTGCTGGTTCATCTTCAAGTGGAGTGCGATCCTCGGGTTCGTGGCCGGGGTGATCGCGATCCCGCTGTGGTATCGGCAGCTCTTCTATCGCGTGGAGGAAGAGGTGCGCGTGCGCGTCGAGGCCGTCATCGCCGAGAAGCTGCCGCATCTGAAAGTGCACGTGGCCGCCGCACGGCTGTCGGCCGACGGCATCGAAGTACGCGGGCTGTCGATCGCGGAGCCGGGTGCCGCGGGCCCGCAGGGCGAATTGGCTTTCGTCGACGTGATGATCCTGAAGTGTCGCACGAGCCCGCAGGAGCTACTCTCCGGAGCGCCGGTGATCACCAGCGTGCGCGTTTTGCGCCCGGTCCTACGGGCGACGCGGCGCCCCGATGGCAGTTACAGCCTGAGCAAGTTGTTTCCGCTGCCCAAGCCGCCTGGTCCGCCGCCACCGGCAGCGATCGAAGACGGCCGCGTCGAGATCTTCGATCCGCTCAGGAACCCTTCGAGCAACTTCGTGCTGCGCGACATCAACGTCGCGGTGCAACCGGCCGCCGAGATTGGAGAGTCGTGGCCGAAGCTCAACTTGCAGGGCTACATGGTGGCCGATCACATCCGCCGGATCGATCTGACCGCCACGATCGACACGAAACAGGATACTTGGTGGTCCAGCGGTTCGGTCGACGGTCTCGATATCTCACCTGAACTGCGCGCATCGCTGCCGGGCAACATCTCCGAGCGGCTCGAGCCGCTGGCATCGTTGCGGGCGCCGGCCAGCATGCGATTCAAGGTCTCGCGGCGCGGCGACGAAGCACCCCGATTCGAAGTCACCGGCAGCGTCTCCCGCGGCCGCATCGAAGACGCGCGGCTTTCTTACCCGCTGACCGATCTGAAGGGAGACTTCCACTGCGACAACTCGGGGGTGACCGTCAGCGACGTGACGGCCCGCGACGGCCCGACGGTGTGGACGATGAAACGCTTCCGCCAGGACGGCTATGCCCCGGACAGCCCGTTCAAACTCTCGGCCAGCGGCCGGCGCGTGCACGTCGACGACAAGTGGGCCAGCGCCCTGCCCGAAGAGTTCAGCAAGTACTGGTATTACTACGAGCCGGAGGGCGAAATCGACGTCGACTGCGAGTTGGAGTTCGACGGCACGAAGCTTACGTTTCCGAGCCTCGACGTGCGCTGCCTGGACAACGTGTCGTTCGAGTTTCACAAGTTTCCGTACCGGCTGGAGCGAGCTCACGGCTCGCTGACGATGAGCCACGGCGTGCTCAGCGTGGCGATGACCGCTTTTGCCGGCTCGCAGTCGGTGTCGCTGAGCGGTAGTTTTCTGAACCCTGGCCCGGAGTTCACGGGGTGGCTGGAGATTCAAGCGGACAAGATCCCGCTCGACGAGAAGTTGATCGCGGCGGTGCAGCCGACCAAGGCCCACGAGACGCTGGTCTCGCTCAATCCCAGCGGCACGTTTAACGTGTTCGCCAAGCTATGGCGCAACGATCCGCGGCTGCCCAAGATGAAGCAGTATGCCCGGGTGACGCTCGTGCCGGCCAATCGCTGCTCGGTGACCTACGAGAGGTTTCCCTATCGGCTTTCGAACCTCGAAGGCACGCTGGTGCTGCAGGACGACGTGTGGACCTTCGACAAGGTGACCGGCAAGAACGGTCCCGGCTCGGTAGTCATATCGGGCGACGTTTCCACGCTGCCCGACGGCAGCGGCGCGAACATCGACATTCAGGCCAGCAACATTCAACTCGTCGAAGAGCTGCGAGCGGCGCTTAAGCCCGAGATGCGGCGGCTGTGGGACGCCCTGCAGCCGCACGGCAAACTGGACGCGACGGCCAACGTGCGGCTTGCGGCAGGCGCCGAGAAGCCGAGCGTGTGGTTGCGGGCGCATCCGCGCGACGATGCGAGCTCGATCGGCACGTCGATCGAGCCGGTCAACTTTCCCTACCGCATGCGGCTACTGAGCGGCTGGGTCGACTATTGCAACGGCCACGCCGACTTGCACCAGTTTCACGCCGTGCACGGTCAGACCCAGATGCGCACCTCCGGCAGTGCGGATGTGGGCGCCGATGGAAGCTGGGAATTGAGGCTGCACGATCTGTCGGTCGATCGGCTGCGGCTGGGCGGCGACGACCACGAGTTGATCGCGGCGCTGCCCCCTGCCCTGCGGCGGGCCGTGGCCAGCTTGAAGCCGACGGCCCCGATCAATTTGATCGGCGCGGCCCCGTCTCCTGCCAACGCGGTCATCTTCGCCAAGCGCGGGCCGGACGCCGACTTGTTCAGCAGTTGGGACGTCAAGCTCACCACGCACTGCAGCAACGTGCAGGCCGGGCCGTTGCTCGAGGACGTGTTTGGTCGCGTACGGCTGCGCGGATCGGCCAGCGGCTCGCGCTACTCGAGCCAGGGCGAGCTCGACATTGACAGCGTTACCTATAAGAACTTCCAGTTCACCGAGGTGCGGGGGCCGCTGTGGTTTGACAATGCCAACATCTATCTGGGAGCGATGGCTCCGACCACGCAGCAGGCCGCCGGAGCGCGGCCCCGCGTCACGGCCCGGCTGCTGGGTGGCGTGCTGGCCGGCGACGGACACGTGCGGCTGGGGGCCGTGCCGCAATACCGCATGAACGCCTCGCTCTCCGGCGCCGACCTGGGGCAGTTCGCCCGCGAGAATCTCCCCGCCGGCCAAAAGCTCGAAGGCAAGATCGCCGGCCAGCTTGAACTGCACGGCACGCCGGGACCGCGCAACCTGTCGGGCTCGGGATCGCTTCATTTGAGCGAGGCCGACGTCTATACCCTGCCCGTGATGGTCTCGCTGTTGTCGCTGTTGCGAGCCAAGCCGCCCGACTCGACGGCCTTTACGCAAAGCGACATCGCCTTCGACATTCAGCAGGGCGAGCACCTGATCCTCAAGCGGATCAACCTCGACGGCGATGCGGTGAGCCTCTCGGGCTTTGGCACGCTGCACCTCGACGGGCAGTCCAACCCGATTGCGCTGCAACTGCATGCCGCCAGCGGAAGCGGAGGGCTGCCGGTGTTGTCTGGCATGTTGAGCGAGGCCAGCCAACAGATTCTGCTGATTCACGTCGACGGTACGCTCGAGCATCCCCAAACCCGAGCCGAGCCGTTTCCCGTGGCCAACCAGGCCCTGCAACAACTGCAGGCCGACAGCAGCAACAAACCGCCCTTGCTGGGCTCCGGCGACTTCATGCGCGCGCTCGGCTTTCGCCGCTAACGCCCCACGGCGAGCGAACTCCCCGGCCGCCGATGGGGTCTCTCGGGTGGTTCACGCAGCGGTCGTTGCTCGTGGGAACCGGGTTTGCCGCTGGCCCGCGGGCACCCTAGAATACCGACGATTTGGCCCGGCGAAGTAGATGCTTGCGGCCGCAGGCGGGGACGGGATCGCAGATGCAATTCACCAAAATGCACGGCATTGGCAACGACTACGTCTACGTCGATTGCTTTGCTGAAACGTTCCCCAGCGACCCGGGCGCGTTGGCCCGGCAGATGGCCGATCGGCATTTCGGCGTGGGCGGCGACGGCGTGATCTTCATTTGTCCCTCGGAAGTCGCCTCGGCCCGCATGCGGATGTTCAACGCCGACGGCTCGGAAGCCGAGATGTGCGGCAACGGCATTCGTTGCGTAGCCAAGTACGTCTACGACCACGGCATCGCCCGCGAGCCGCACTTGAAGATCGAGACCGGGGCCGGCGTGCTCGCGCTCGATCTGGAGACGGCCGACGGCAAGGTTTCGCGCGTGCGGGTGAACATGGGCCAGCCGATTCTCGCGCCAGACAAGATTCCCGTCGCCCTGGCGGCGTTCTCTCAGGATCGCGTCGTTGATGTGCCGCTTGATGCCTACGTGGAACTGCCGAATGCCGACGGCTGGATCGACACCAGTGGACTCGATCCGCGGATGACGTGCGTTTCGATGGGCAACCCGCACGCGGTGCTGTACTGCAAGTCGACTTCGGCGGTGCCGCTTGAGACGATCGGGCCGCAGTTGGAGACGGCGCCGATCTTTCCGGCTCGGATGAACGTGCATTTCGTCGAGATTCGTTCGCCGGGCGAAGTGACGATGTGCACCTGGGAGCGCGGCAGCGGCGTTACGCTGGCCTGCGGCACGGGCGCAAGCGCGGTGTGCGTGGCCGGGAGCCTGTCGGAGCGGACGGAGAGCAAGATTCTGGCCCACTTGCCCGGCGGCGATTTGGAACTGGAATGGGCCCTCGACGGCTCTGTCTATATGACCGGCCCGGCCACGGAAGTTTTCCACGGCCAGTGGCCTTGATTTTTTGCGAGAGCCGAAGGAATGGCAAGACAAGCACGGAAGCGACGCAAGAAGAAGAAAGAGTCGAACCAGTTCGCCATCAAGCTTGGCGGGCTGTTGGCGGCCGCGACCGTGCGGACCTGGATGTCGACGCTCGACTACAAGGCCGCTTTCTACGACCCTTCGGTCGATCCGGTCGACCCGGGCTGGCAGGGCCGCAAGATCTACATCTTCTGGCACGAGTACATCCTGTTGCCACTTCACATGCGCGGCAACTGCAACCTGGCCATGCTGCTCAGCCGGCACCGCGACGCCGACATCCTGCTGGAAGTGGCCCGGCACATGGGCTTCGATTGCGTGCGCGGTTCCACCTTCGGCGGCGGCGGCACGGCGCTGCGCGAGATGCAGCGCAAGGGCCGCCAGATGAACCTGGCCATCACGCCCGATGGTCCGCGCGGCCCGCGACGCGTGTTGGCCCAAGGGCCGATCTATCTGGCCTCGACGTTGGGGCTGCCGCTGGTGGCGATGGGCTTCGGCTACAGCAATCCCTGGCGGTTGGGCAGTTGGGACCGGTTTGCGATCCCCCAGCCCTACTCGCGGGCCCGCGCCGTGGTGAGCCCGGCGATCGACATCCCTTCGGATCTGGATCGCGAGGGGGTGGAACACTATCGGCGACAGGTGGAAGGTCTGCTGCGCCGTCTGACCTGCGAAGCCGAAGCCTGGGCGGACGCGGGCACGCCCAAAGTGAACGAGCGCGTGACGCTGCGTGCCCCGGCCTGGAGCAAGCTGCACCCGCGGCACGAGGGCGAATCCTTGCCCGCACATCTGGCCGCGGCGAAGGCGGTGCCCAGCGTGTAGGAATCGGCAAGCCGCGCGCGTTTTTCGTTGTTTGCGAAAAAAGGGTTTGCGGCTGCGGCTGCCCTCTGTGTAGAGTCAAAGGTAGGTGGCTCGAGGGGGCTTTCGCCCATCACGCATCTTGCCGAGCAACGAGATCTTTGCCGAATGGCCCCTTCGACGATGCGACAGCTATCTTGTCTTGCCCTCGCTTTGGGTCTGCTGTTCGTGGGAGTGCGCCAGGCGACGGCGACCCTCATTCACGGTTCGGAAAACGTCAGCGGACGCCGAGATACGGCACGGTACACCTACAACGGCAAGTCCTACGGTCCCTTTGGCTGGGACTACAGCTATATTCGCAGTTTCGACGGCACGAAGCTCACCAAGCACGTCGAGGTCGATTTTCTGTTCGATGCAGGGCTGGGCTGGGGCGACGCGGAGAAAGCTGCCTACAAGGCCGGCATCGAGTCGGGCATCGAGGCCATTTGGAACGGCCAGTACAGCATCAGGGACAACGGCACCGGATTGCTGTACCCCCTCACGGTCGACGTGGCGACGACGGGCCCTTTCAACCAGGTCGTGGTCCTGCACCCCGGCGACGGGCCGACCAACTTGTACAACTGGTACGAGAACGACACCTACGTCATCAACGCCCACGAGTTCGGTCACATGCTGGGCCTCTACGATGAATACCTTCCCGGGGCCATCGATCAATATCCCAATCCCACGCTCTCCAGCGACGGCCTGATGGGCCTGGGAGCACTCGATCCCGACCCCGTCTTCTATCCGCGCTACTTCCAGCAGTACCTGGACTACTTGGTCCAGCTCAATCCCACCGAGAGTTTCTCGCTGGTGCAGGTGCCCGAGCCGGCGACCTGGCTGCTGCTGGTGGTGGGACTGGCGTGCCTGGCGGCAAAGCGGCGGCTCGGTTCTCGCGCTTGCCGGTAGTCTGAGCCCGATAGCCTCGCACCGTTGCGACGGTGCGCTAGCCGCGTGCGTCGATGCTCTGATATATTGAGCGCGCATTTGTTCCGTGGCGCCAGATCCTTCGACGCTGTTTTTCCACGCGACAGGAACCTTTTCCGCGCATGTCCTGCGACGACGATCTTTACTCCACGACAGCCGATGCCAGCCCAGACGGCGTGTTGTCGGTGTCGCAGCTGACGAGCCAAATCAAGGGGACGCTCGAAGGCCGCTTCGCGTCGCTGTGGGTGGCCGGCGAGATCTCGAACTTCTCGCGTCCGCGCTCGGGCCACTGCTACCTGACGCTGAAGGACGAGCAGGCCCAGATCCGCGCCGTGTTGTGGCGCACCGCGGCCAGCCGCGTGCGGTTCGATCTGCACGACGGCCTGGAAGTCATCTGCCAGGGCTACCTCGACGTGTACGCTCCGCGCGGCAGTTACCAACTCGTGATCCAACAGATCGAGCCGCGCGGCCTGGGAGCGCTCGAGCAGCGATTGCGCAAGCTGCGCGAGCGGTTGGCGGCCGAGGGGCTGTTCGAGCCGGCGCGCAAGCGCCCCCTGCCCCGCTTTCCGCGGCGGATCGCACTGGTGACCAGCCCGACCGGCGCGGCCATTCGCGATTTTCTGGAAGTGTTGCGCCGCCGCTGGCGGGGCGTGCACGTGCTGGTGGTGCCGGTGCGCGTGCAGGGGGACGGAGCCGCGCAGGAGATCGCCGCGGCCGTCGAGCAAGTCAATCGATTGTGCGATCCGGTCGACGTACTCGTGGTGGGGCGCGGCGGCGGAAGCCTCGAAGACCTGTGGGCGTTCAACGAGGAGGTCGTCGTGCGGGCGATCTTTGCCTCGCGCGTGCCGGTCGTTTCGGCCGTGGGCCACGAGATCGACGTGACCCTGTCGGACCTGGTGGCCGACGTGCGAGCGCTGACGCCCAGCGAGGCCGCCGAGCGCGTCGTGCCTGCAGCCGAAGAAATGCGGGATTATCTCGAGCGCCAGCGCCGCCGCCTGGCCACGGCGCTGGGCACGCGGCTGAGCGCCACGCGTTCGCGGCTCGATGCGTTGGCCGAATGCCGCGAGTTTCGCCGGCCGCTGGCCCGGGTCGAATCGCTCGTGCAGCGCATTGATGAATTGCAGGCTCGCGGCGGGCGGGCCCTTCGAAGAAGGCTAGAGTTGGCGCGGGCGGGCATCGAATCGCGCGCCGTGCAACTCGAATCGCTTAGCCCGTTGGGGGTGCTCGCGCGCGGATACAGCTTGACCTCGCGGGCCTCCGACGGCCAGATTGTGCGTACGGCGGATCAAGTGCGCGAGGGCGAGCGGCTGCGGACGCGGTTGGCCCAGGGCGAAGTGACCAGCCGCGTCGAGCAAATCGACATGCCCGAGCCGGGCTCCACCGATGCGATATCCAACCAGGAGGGACCGCGGTCGTGAGTCAACAGCCCCAGGGCGACAAGCCGACACCGCCGGCCACATTCGAGGAAGCGCTTGCGCGGCTTGAGGTCGTGGTGCGGGCGCTGGAGGAAGGGCAGATCCCGCTGGCCGATTCGCTGGCACGCTACGAGGAAGGCATTCAACTGCTGCGGCACTGCTACCAGTCGCTGGAGCACGCCGAGCGGCGGATCGAGATGTTGAACCGTGTCGATCCGGCAGGCAGAGCGGATAGCGAGCCATTTGACGATTCTGCGCTTTCCCTGGAGGAAAAGGCTCAGACGCGGAGCCGCCGCCGCTCGCGCGCCCCGCAGACGCCGCGCAGCGAACAAGACGACATGGACGAGTCCGGACGGCTCTTCTAGAATGAAACTACGTGTGTGCGGCAGCGGGTGGCCGCGTCGCGTACCGTGCCGACGGGTCCCGAGCTTTGGGTGCAATGATCGAAAGCGCCGCCTTCTCTCTCGACTGTTACTGCCAGGCCGCGCGCGAGAAAATCGATCGGCAGCTTTCCGAGTACACGCAGTTCGACGACGGCTGCCCCGACCACTTGCGCGAGGCAATCCGCTATAGCCTGCTCGCGCCGGGGAAACGCCTGCGGCCCACGCTCGTCTTGTTGGCGGCCGAAGCCTGCGGAGCCGAAGCCGACGCCGCGCTGCCGGCGGCCTGCGCTGTCGAGATGGTGCATGCCTATTCGCTGGTGCACGACGACCTGCCGGCGATGGACGACGACGATCTGCGCCGCGGCCGGCCCACGTGTCACAAGGCGTTCGGAGAAGCGGTGGCCATTCTCGTGGGCGACGCGCTGCTGACGCTGGCCTTCGAAGTACTGGCCCGCGACACGCAGCCGCCGAAAGTGGCGGCGCGATGCTGTGCGCTGTTGGGACGTGCCGCGGGCGCGGCGCAACTGGTGGGCGGGCAGGCCGACGACCTCAACGAACAATTCTCCGGCGGTGGGCTCGAAACGCTCGAAGCGATCCACCGCCGCAAGACCGGCGCGATATTGCGCGTGTCGCTCGAGCTGGGGGCCGTCGTGGCCAGTGCGAGCGACAAAGAGCGCGAGGCGCTGTTGAAGTATGGGCAGGGTCTCGGCCTGGCGTTTCAAATCACCGACGACCTGCTCGACGTCACCGGCGACGCGCAGGCCATGGGCAAGCGGGCCGGCAAGGACTCCGACCACGGCAAATTGACCTTTCCAGGGATCCTGGGAATCGAGGAAAGTAAGCGTCGGGCCGAAACGCTCGTCGCCGATGCGTGCCAGGCCCTCGAACCGTTCGCCGCCCGCGGCGAGGGTTTGCAAGCGCTGGCCCAATACGTGCTCAATAGGAACCATTAGGAATGGATGAACTACTTTCCCGGATCGAGTCGCCGCGCGACCTCGTGGGGCTGACGAACGTCGAGCTTGAGCAGTTGGCCGGCGAGATGCGCGAGGTGCTGTGCCACCTGGTTGCGAATCGCACGGCTCACTTCGCCTCGAATCTCGGCGTGGTCGAGCTGTGTCTGGCGCTGCACACCTCGTTCGACTTCAGCCGCGACCGGTTGATCTGGGATACGGGCCATCAAATCTATCCGCACAAGCTGATCACAGGCCGCTACCACGAGTTCGGCACGATCCGTTCCAAGGGCGGCCTGATGGGTTACCCGAACCCAAATGAGAGCGAATACGACCTGTTCATGACGGGCCACGCCGGCTCGAGCGTTTCGACGCTGCTGGGGCTCAAGTCGGGCGATGAGCTCATGCCGGGGCAGGAAGATCGCCACGCAGTGTGCGTCATCGGCGACGGCGCGTTTCCCTCGGGCATCGTCTACGAGGCGATGAACAACGCCGGCTTCCTGCGCAAGAACCTGCTGGTGATTCTCAACGACAACCAGATGTCGATCTGCCCGCGCGTGGGCGGCGTGGGCGAGTATCTCGACCGGTTGCGGGTCAACACGCTGTACACCGGTCTGAAGAGCGAAGTACTCAAGATTCTCAACAAGGTGCCCCTGCTGGGCGACCCGGCCGAGCGGTTCCTCGCACAGTTGAAAGAGGGCGTCAAGGCCGGACTGCACGGCGGCATGATGTTCGAGGAATTCAACTTCCGCTACATCGGGCCGATCGACGGCCATAGCATCTCGCAATTGCGCAAATACCTGTCGATGGTCAAGGACGTGCCGGGCCCGGTGCTCTTGCACGTGGTGACGGAAAAAGGACACGGATTTCAGCCGGCCGCCGAGGATCCGGTGTTCTTCCACACGCCGGCGCCGTTCACCCGCGCCGACGAAGGCATCCTGGCGTTCAAGAAGAGCTCGTCGAAGGCCTATACCAACGTGGTGAGCCAGGCCATCCATCGCGAGTTGTCGGCCAATCCGAAAGTGACCGTGATGACCGCGGCCATGTGCCAGGGGACGAAGCTGGAGAAAGTGCGTGAAGACTTTCCCGACCGCTTCTTCGACACCGGCATCTGCGAAGGGCACACCGTGGCGTTTGCCGCCGGCCAGGCCAAGGCCGGGCTGCGGCCGATCGTCGACATCTACAGCACCTTCCTGCAGCGGGCGTACGACCAGATCTTCCAGGAAGTGGCCCTGCAAAACCTGCCGGTCACGTTCGTGCTCGATCGAGCGGGGCTCACCGGTCCCGACGGGCCGACGCACCACGGGAACTTCGATCTGGGCTACATGCGGCAATTGCCCAACATGGTCGTCATGGCGCCCGGCGACGAGCACGACACCGAAGCCATGCTCGACTTCGCCCTGAAGCACGACAGCCCCTGCTCGATTCGCTATCCCAAGGCCAAAGCTGAACTAGTCGAAGGCTCGCGCACACCCATCGAACTGGGCCGTGCCGAAGTGATCGAGTGGGGACACGACGGCATGATCATCGCTTGCGGCACGCAACTGTCCGAGGCCATCAAGGCCGCGGCCCAACTGCGCGAAGAGGGGCACGACGTGGGCGTGATCAATGCCCGCTTCGTCAAACCGCTCGACACCGAGACGATTCTGCGGGCCATCGAAACCTGCCCCTTCGTGGTCACGGTGGAAGAAGCCGCGCTGATGGCCGGCTTCTCGAGCGCCGTCTTGGAAGCGGCGGCCGACGCCGGCGTGGACGCCTCGCGGGTGTTTCGGCTGGGCATTCCCGACCATTTCATCGAGCACGGCGAGCGCGGCGAGCTGTTGGCCGATTTGAGCCTCGACGCCGAAGGCATCGCCCGCCAGTGCCGCCACATGGCCTCGCAGCAGCAAGACGCCCCCAAGCCCGATCGCCGCCGCGTGAGCTAAGCCGTCGCAAGTAGCAGGCTCACTCCGTGAGCCGTTGCCGCGCGCCGCCGGGCTTTGGAACCTTGCCCGCGATCAGCTTGTCAGAGAAACGGCCCTCACCTGAGACTGCTCTCGGCCGGCTGGTGGCACGAAAGGCCGTCGCCTGATGCTTCACGGCTCACGGAGTGAGCCTGCTACGGTGTTCTGCTATGATTGAGCTGTCATGAAACCCCAGCGCACGCCATCGGCCCCTTCGAGCACGCAGAAGCGACTCACGTTGCTCCTGCTGGCGGCGATGGAGCGCGAGGACATGGCGGCCGAGGTGCACAGGCTGGCGCCGCTGGTGGCCGAGCACGCCGAGGTCGTACAGCGCGATTTGGGCGACGGCGAAGATCTGTCGTCGCTCGAGTTCGACATCGCCGTGGTGCTGGGCGGCGACGGGTCGATGCTTCGCTCGGCGCATCAGATGGGGCGGCGACAGCGACCGGTGCTGGGGGTCAACTTGGGCAGGTTGGGTTTCCTGGCCGATCTATCGCCTGAGGAGTTCGTCGAGCACCTGCCGGCGATCTGTTCCGGCGGGCTGCCGTCGATCGACCACCTGATGTACGACTGCAAGGTGCTGCGCGCACGCGACGTGCATTGCCATGCGCTGGGGCTCAACGAGGTGGCCGTGCTGGCGGGCCCGCCCTTTGCCCTGTTGGAGGTGGATCTCTACGTTGACTCGGAATTGGTCACCACCTATAGTGCCGACGGCCTGATCATCAGCACGCCGGTGGGTTCGACCGCGCATAGCTTGTCGGCGGGCGGTCCGATCTTGCGACAGGACTTGCAAGCATTCGTGTTCTCGCCGATCAGCCCCCACACGCTCACCAACCGGCCCGTCGTCGATTCGGCCGAACGTGTTTACGAATTGGAGGTTCGCCAGCCGCACCCGGGCACGTCGGTGGTTGCCGACGGCCGCGTGATGTGCAAGCTCGAACCGGGAGACCGCGTCCGGGTGGAGCGCTCCGAGGCGCAGTTCCGGCTCGTGGCCTTTCCCGGTCATACCTACTACCGCACGCTCCGCGAAAAGCTGGGCTGGGGCGGGCGAATCGTGAAATAAAGGCGCACCCGCGCCGCTGCTCCAGCCGACCCACAATCCGACTCGACCCCCAGACGACTCGAAAGGATGCGAGCCATGTCGAGACTGTTCTCCCCCGCCCTACTGGCCCTGCTGCTTGTGTTTGCCGTATCGGTCCGCGCCGACGAGCCGGAAGCCGCCGACCCGAAACCGACGCCAGCCGAGGGCGCGGACGCCGCCGGTGAAAAGTACCTGCTGCGGTACAAGTTCGAACCCGGCGAGACGCTGCGCAGCGAAGTGATCCACCAGGCCAAGGTGCGGACCACCGTGCAAGGCAACACGCAGACAGCCGAGACCAAGAGCATCTCGATCAAGATCTGGAGGATCGAATCGGTGGCCGACGACGGCTCGGCAACGTTCGTGCACATGGTCGACAGCATCGACATGTGGCAGCGCGCCACCGGCCGCAAGGAACTGCACTACAACAGCAAGACCGACGACGAGATTCCGCCCGGCTACGAGGCCGTGGCAGCAGCCGTGGGCGTGCCGCTGTCGACGGTGACGATGGACACGCGCGGCGAGATCATCGACCGCGAGGAGAACCACAATCAGCCGACGGCCGCTTCGTCGCAGATGACCATGCCGCTGCCGGAAAACGAGGTGGTGATCGGCGAAAGCTGGACCAGCCCCAGCGAGATCGAAGCCAAGGACCGCAATGGCGCCGTGAAGAAGATTCAAACGCGGCAGAAGTTCACGCTCGAGAGCGTCGAGGACGGCATCGCCACTGTGAAGATCGACGCGCAGATTCTCACGCCGATTACCGATCCGGCGATCGAAGTGCAACTGGTGCAGCGGCTCTCGTCCGGCCAGGTGAAGTTCGACCTCGCGGCCGGCCGCGTGCTCTCGCAGCAGCTCGATCTCGACCGCCACATCGTCGGCTTCGGCGGCCCGGCCAGCAGCATGCACTACGTCACGCGTTTCAGCGAAGAGCTGCTGCCGCCCGAGACGCCCGCGGCGGAAACGGCCGAGAAGTCTGAAACCGCAGAGAAGAAACGCTAATCGCTGCTGGAGACGATCCGCCGGGCCACGATCGCCTGGGCGCGCTTGGGGCCGCGGAACAGCAGCAGCGTGGCGGGACGTTCGCCGGTGGGGCGGAGGCGTTTGCGGAGGTCGGCCGGATCGACGTCGACGCCGCGGACTTTGATTTCCAGCGAGCCCAGGTCTGCGTCGCGGACGAGCGCCTTGAGCTTCTTCACGTCGAGCGGCAGCACCTCCTCGACCTCGAAGCAGGCCAACATGGGGTCGTCGATCTGCTGCGAAGCGGTCCAATAGGGCACGCCGGGAGCGACGGCCGCGAACGCGTGCTCGGCCGCGAGCGCCGCGGTGAGCTTCGCGGCCAGCACCGCCGCATCGGGTTCGTACACGTAGCGCGCGATCTCGCGCGCCACGGGCACTTCGTCGCCGGGGATGCCGGCAAGCGAGCGGGCCGCGCCTTCGCTGCCGAGCACCGTAGCGCGGTGCGACGACCCTTCGCCGGCCAAGCGGCCGAACCAGGCCACGAGTTGCCTGCACTGCCCGCCGCGCGAGATCCATTCCAGCTCGGCCTTCTCGGTCCAGCGGCGCGGCAGCTCGGCGGCCGGGGCAACCTTAATGGCGGCGTGTGGATTGACCGCCAACAGGCGATCGACGCCGTCGGCCGAGGGCTCGTAGCCGCTGGCACGCGTCGTGCGCTTGCCTTGCGGGCGGCGATCGGGGTCGATGTGCCACGCGTCGCATTGCGATAGGTCGGCTTCGGCGACGTCGGCGGCACGCACTTCGACGGCGCCGGCCGAACGCGGCAGCAGCCGGGCGTTGGCCGCGGCAAGCTCGGCGCAAAACGGATCGCGATCGAAGCCGACCGTCTCGCTCTTGCCGGCCAGCGCCAAAAGATCGCCGCCGATGCCGGTGCACAGGTCGAACACTCGCCGGGCTTCGGCGAATCGGCGGCTCTTGTAGTCGGCAACGATCTCGTCGGTGGCCTGTTCGAGACCTTTGGCGGTGAAGAACATCGCGTCGGCCGCCGCGAACTTTTCGCGGGCTCGCTTTCGCAAGGGCACTTGTTCGAGTACCAGGTGCGTCTGCTCGGCCGATAGGTCGCGGCGCAGGTGCTTCGCCAGTGTGGTGACGTCGTCGGTGGATTCGGCGGCGAGGTTCAGCCACCGCGCGGCGTCGGGCGAAGTGAGCCAGCGCGCTTGTTCGAGTATTGTGTCGGGAGGCGAGAGGGTTTGCGCGGTCATCGGCACGTTCCTTGTGGGTCGATGCGCAATATGTTACTCATGAAACGAGGTAAGCGTCAGCCCCGGGAGCATCCCCGGCGGGTTCGATGGTTGCCTCTTTGGGGTGCCGCTGATGGCCGATGCCGATCGCTTGTTGGGAATGTATTTACACTTAGCGCGTGCCAGCAAGATGCGCAGGCAGCCGATGGTGCGGGCCAAGCTACTGGTGCTGGCAGGCGTGCAGGCCCAATCGATGGGCTTGGATGCGATCTCGGCGCTGTGCCGCCACCAGATCCTCGCGCAAAACCCCAGGCACCTGGTGCGCAAGTGGCCCACGATCGGCGATGCCCTGGCGACCGAGGCGTTCAAGGCCCATCTCAAGCAATTGCGCCGCCGTTACTCGCCCGAGAAAGTCGAGCATATGGTCCACTCGCTGGGCATCGAGATGGGCCAGGAGCGGGCCGCGTACTTCACCGACATGGAGTATGCCGCGGCCCTGCTCAACACGCGGGTCGACGCGATTCCCGACGTGCTGGCCAGCGACCCGACGCGCCGAACCGAGAAAGCGACGGCGACCAACGGCGCGGCCCGGCCGAGTGGATCGAGCGGGGAGCACTCCCACCGGCCCAGGCCGACGGCGCGGAATCTACTGATCGTATGGGGGCCGTTCGTCGCGGGGTTGGTCGGACTGGCCGCCCTGGCCGTGGCCTCGGGCACCTTGGGGCGCTAGAGCGCGTTGGGCCCTTTCGGTTGTGCAGGTTGAAATCCGCGCACGGGTTTCCCGCGTTAGGCAAGGCTCCGCGTCCGCCAATTCCGCGAGCAAGTCGCCGGGCTGCTGCTGCCGATCTTTTCCGATGAGCCGGTATCCTGTTCGGAGCATGCCGGTCGATCACCAAGGCTTCTGGCGGAGTGCGGAGCAATGATTCGGCGAGTAATGATGATCAGCATGATCGCCAGCGCCATCGGCGTGCCGTACATTGTGACGTCGGCGTCGGGCTGGTGGCGGTCGGCCAAGTCGAGCTTCACCTCGTCGACGAGCGAACCGGCCGACCCGGCGGCTGTCAACGTACAAGCGGCTGCCAGCGCTCCGCAAGCGCGCACGATGTTCGACGATCGCGAAGTTCCCACGCTGGCGGCGACCAAGAAACTGCCGCCGGTCGAAGGCTACGGCGCTCACGATCTGTCGGAGGTGTTCAATTTCAACGGCTCGCCCGGCTGGGTCATGTCGCGCTGGCCGCGCGTTACAGTCGGGCTGGCGGAGCTCGACATGCAGGGCTACCGCGTGCCGCTGGTCACCGGAACCGCGCAAGACGACCTGGCCGGATCGCTCACCTACTACTTCGACGACAAGCAGCACGTGAAGCTGATCCACTTTCGCGGCACGACCGGCAACCCTCACAAGCTGGTGAGCCTCGTCATGTCGCGCTACGGGCTCAAGCCCCAAGCGACGCCCGACCCGAGCATGCAGCTCTACCAACTGAAGTGGAACGGCAAGCCCGTGAGCGAATTGCAGGTGCGCACCGCCCGCGTCGTGCGCGCGGCGCAGCCGTATACCCGGTGTCAGGTCGAGTTGGCGCTGAAGCGTCCGTAATACCAGCCCGAAGCGCGAGCGAGGGTTCTTCGGTTGGTCAGACGAAAAACCCTCGCTCGCGCTTCGGGCTCGTATCAAGAGAGAGCGTGCCGGTGGCGCGACGCTCTACGGCGAATCCTTCTGTTCGGCCAGCTTGGCTTCGACTTCTTTGAGCCGTGCTTCGAGTTGCTGCACGCGCTGTTCCAGTGCTTCGACGCGGCCGGATTCGTCGGCGGGCTCGACACTCGCGGGTTGGACGGCGGACTGGGCCTCTTCGGCTTGGGCGTCCACCGCGAAGGGATCATCGAGCGGTTGCCGCGCGCGGATCTCGCGTTTGGGTTCCTCGGCCGAGGCGAGCACGGCATCGAGACGCTCCGACTTCCCGCGATAGACGTATCCCAGCGAAAGCACATTATCCTCGTCGGACTGCACCGCGGCGGCCAGCCCTTCGGGAGTGTCGATCGGCTGTTCGTCCAGGTTGCGGATCACGGCGCCCAGCGGCAGGCCTGCGCGGTCGGCGGGCGAGCCCACCGCGACCGAGATCACCTGCGCTCCGCGCCGGTCGGGCAGCCCGTTCTGCCGCTGCACGTCCGCCGAGACCGGCACCGTGCGCACACCCAGCCGCGGGCGGTCGGCCGTGGCGAGGTTCTGCGGCGGAGTGTGCATCTTTTCGGCCGGCACCGGCTGTGGCGCGGGTGCCGCTTGCGGCGGCGGGGGCAACTCGAGCGGCTTTGCGGCGACCGGCGGCTGCGCTACCGGCGGACGGCGCCCCAGCGTCGCGGTCAAACGTCGCTCCGCGTTGTCGCGGATACGCGGGATCGTGCTCTTGGTCCCCGCCGTCTGCCCCGAACGCGCGCTGGCCATGTCGTCGGTCGAGCGGATGGCTTGCCCGTCGATTCGAGTAACCAGGTCGCCCACTTGCACGCCGGCCGCCGCCGCGGGCTGGCTGGGGCTAACCTTCAGCACGCGTACGCCCCGCCCGGCGTCTTGCGAATCGTCGCCGACCAGGCCCAGATATCCCGGTTCGTTTGCCTGCGGCTCAGTCGCTTGAGGCTCGGTGGCCGCCTGCAACTGGTCGCGGACGAGTTTTTCGACGCGCTCGAGAATCGGTTGCCCTTGGGCGCTGGCCGCCAAGGCCGATCCCAACAGCACGCTTGCCGCCACAAACTTGCCTACGTTCATCGTCTGGTACCCGGTGCATGAAATGATTGCACGGTGAGATTGCCCGTGCGTGACAGGTCGCCGGCACATCTTTAGGATAACACGTTGGCGACGCGCGCGAACAACCTTGGACGCCGATGAATCGAGAAAGTGGCCAGCCGCTACGCTTTGCACCCTCGGCGCCGGCCGACGAGCCCGCGGCGCTTGCGTTGCTGTTGGCCCATCTCGAGCCCGCGGCGCGGGAGCGGACCATCGCGAAGCTGCGCTCGCTACCGGTGGATGCGTTGCCTGGGACGGTGTGGGCCGCCTACCGCGGCGAGCGACTGGTGGGGGCACTCAGGGCTACCGCCGGAGCGGGACGGGCGGCGCTAGTGACACCGCCGGCAATTGCCCCCGGCGAGCCGGAAACAACGGCAGGCGAACTCCTGAGGCACGTCCTCGGTGCGTTGCGTGGCGAGGGCGTCGAACTCGTGCAGGCCGTGCTGGAGACGGACCGCCGTGCCGACATCGAGCGGCTCACGGCGGGCGGTTTTCGCTACGTGACCGATCTACTCTATCTTGTCAGTCTCGCCGGGACGTTTCCCGACGCCCCGCCCGCGGCGCATTTGGAGTTCGAGTGCTACCGGGCGAGCGAACATACGCGGCTCGTGCGGATCGTCGAGCGCACTTACGCCGGATCGCTCGATTGTCCAGCCTTGGAATCGGCCCGTAGCGTCGAGGACGTGTTGGCTGGATATCGGGCCAGCCGTGCGTTCGACCCCAAGGGCTGGTTGCTGGTGAAAAGCGCGGGCCAAGATGTGGGCTGCCTGCTGTTGGCCGATGACGCGGCGTTGGGTCAATGGGAGCTGACCTACATGGGGGTCGTGCCCGAGGCACGCGGTCAAGGCTTCGGGCTGGCGATGACGCGTCACGCCCAATGGCTGGCACGCGGCGCCGGCCGAGCGCGGCTAGTGTTGGCCGTGGACGAAGCGAACGCCCCAGCGAAGGACGCGTACGCTGCTGCGGGTTTTGTGGCCTGGGACCATCGCAGCGTTCTGGTTCGCACGCAATGAACGTGCGAGCGGGCGCCTTTTTTTGCGCGCGGTTCAGCATGACGATCAAAGTCTGAGAAAATGGCGACTTGCGCAGGCGCGCCGCGCGGGCGCGCAAGAGAGCAAACAGTTTTTCCACGCAGCGCGTCGCAGCGCGGGAAAAAATTTCGAACGACTTAGGAAGCCCGCGCGCATGGCAATTGCCGAGTTTTTCCGAGTCGCTTGCGCGCGCTTCGGCGCGCAAGTGGGAAGCGCGGTCGGCAGGCCTTTGACAGCAACGCTAGCGGTCGTACAATCGGCGTCTCGGGAAAACAAACCGAGCCCCGCGGCCTGTCGCTTCACTGGCAGCCGGAAGCTCGGAGGTGGCACGCATCGGAAGCACCGCGCTGCTTGTGGCTAGTGGCTCTCACATGTCCGTTTGGCTGTGGAGTGCCGCGCAGGTTGGGAGGCGCAGGATTTGATCAGGGACGATAGGGAAATCGTTTCAGCGATTCGCGCTCGTCTGGCGGAGCGGGTCGGCAAAGAGCGCTACGAAGTCTGGTTCGGTTCGAGCACCCAGTTGGCCGTCAAGGGCGATCAACTGATCGTCGGAGTCCCCAGCCGGTTTTTTCAAGACTGGCTCCGCTCGCACTTTCGCAAGGACCTCGAGGCCTCGGCGCTGGAAGCGTACGGCGATCCGCTGGAACTGGAATTCCGCATTGTCGCTACGGCCACGCTGCCGGCGGCCAACGGCTCGGCGACAACGAAGCCCCTTCCCAGCCCTGGCGGCACCAACGGCCACAAGCCCGCTGCCAGCGTCGCGGCACCGCCGGCGGCCGCGCGGCCGCGCCGGCGTATGGCTTCGCTCGAACGGTTCGTGGTGGGCAATTCCAATTGCCTGGCGCACAAGGCTGCGCAGATGGCCGTCGCCCAACCGGGAGGCTATTCGCCGCTGCTGGTCCACGGACGGACGGGCACGGGCAAGACGCACCTGCTGGAAGGCATCTACGCGGCGTTCGGCAAGGCGCACCCTCGTGCCGCGGCGGTGTACCTTTCGGCTGAGCAATTCACGAGCTATTTTCTCGAAGCGCTGCACCGCAGCGGCATGGCCAGTTTTCGCGCCAAGTATCGCGACCTGGAACTGCTGATCATCGACGACCTGCAGTTTCTGGCGAACAAGCGAGCCACGATCGGCGAGTTGCAGCACACGATCGACACGCTGCTGCGCCGCGGCAAGCAACTGGTGTTTGCCGCCGATCGCGCGCCGGCGGCGCTCAAGCTGCTGGGCCCCGAGTTGACCTCGCGGTTGTCGGGAGGAATGACCTGCCGACTGGAACCGCCGGAGTACTCCGTGCGGCTGGGCATCGTCCGCAGCCAGGTGGCCGAGTTGGGCTACGACGTGCCCGAGGACGTGCAGGCATACGTGGCGTCGCAACTGACCAGCCAGTCGCGCGAGTTGATCGGGGCGCTCAAGCGGTTGCAGGCCACGAGTCTCGCGCATCGGCGGCCAATCACCAGAGCCCTGGCCGAAGAAGCGCTGGCCGAGTTGATCGATCACCAGGGCCGCGTGGTGAAGCTGGCCGATATCGAGAAGGCCGTGTGCGACGTGTTCGGCCTGGGGCCCGATTGCCTGCAATCGAAGCGCAAGGGCAAGACAGTCAGCCATCCGCGAATGCTGGCCATGTATCTGGCGCGGAAGTACACGCGGGCGCCGCTGTCGGAAATCGGCAGCTACTTCGGACGCCGCAGCCACAGCACGGTGATCTCGGCGCAGAAAAAGGTCGAGGCCTGGATGGCCGGCAACTCGGCGCTCAAGCTGGCCGACACGCCGCTGAGCCTCGAGGAGTCGATGCGCCGCGTCGAGGAACACCTGCGGGCTGGTTAGCAGGCCGTTGAAGTAAGCCATCCTGGCCAACTTCAACCTCGCCAAGTGCGGAGCCAAGCTCCGCACGGCTCGCAAAATAACGACTTGCGTCGTCATTTTGAGATCGCATCCATGCGATCTGGCAGCCTGTCGAATACTTCAACAGGCTGCTAGCCTACGCGAACCGCGTCAAGCCGGGCATGGCCACGGGGTTGATGCTCACTTCGCCCCACTCGTAGCTCTCGGGGCTCAGGTCCTCGGACGAGTTGATGCACTGGTCCCAGGTGAGCGTCTGGCCGGTGTAGGCGGCCATGCGGCCCATGATGGCCAGCATCGTGCTGTTGGCCATGTAGAGGCCGTTGTTGATCGGGTTGCCCGAGCGAATGGCTCCGAACATCGCGCGGTGTTCTTCCTCGTACATGCTGGGCTTGTCGCCGCGATAGCGCCAGGGGTTTTCGCCTTCGATCTTGGCCCGCATCATTTCGGCCGTGCCCTTGGTGCCGAACAGGTGATCCGACACGTCGACCGAGCAGCCGGCCATCTGGCGGCAATTGGCAAACAGCCGCGTGCCGTTCTCGTATTCGTAGATGACCGAGAAGTGGTCGTAGATGTTGCCCCACTTGTCGTCGGTGCGCACCTGGCGTCCGCCGAGGCCCGTGGCCTTGACCGGCGGCTGATCGTTCATGGCCCACGAGGCTTTGTCGAGGCTGTGAATGTGCTGTTCGACGTTGAAGTCGCCCGAGAGCCAGGTGAAGTACAGCCAGTTACGGAGTTGGAACTCCATTTCGCTCCAGTTGGGATCGCGGCCGTGGTGCCAGAGCGTGCCGGTGTTGTAGCTGACGTGCATCGCCTGAATGTCGCCGATGGCGCCGTCGTGCACGCGCTTCATCAACTCGACCTTGGGCGGATCGTAGCGGTAGCACAAGCCGGAAACGAGCGTGAGGTTCTTGGCCTTCGCCTGCTCGGTGGTTTCCAGCACGCTGCGAACGCCGGGGGCGTCGACGGCCACGGGCTTTTCACAGAACACGTGCTTGCCGGAGTTGATGGCGGCCTTCAGGTGCGCCGGGCGAAAATGGGGCGGCGTGGCCAGGATCACGACGTCGCAGTCAGTCGCCAGCAGCTTCTCGTACGCGTCGAAACCCACGAAGAAGCGTTCGGGCGGCACGTCGACGCGGCTGGCGAACGACTTTTGCAACTGCACGATGCTGTTTTGAGCGCGATCCTCGAAAGCGTCGGCCACGGCGACCAGTTGCGTCTGCTTGTCGGCGGCAAACGCGTTGCCCACGGCTCCGGTGCCGCGTCCGCCGCAGCCGATCAGCCCGATCTTCAGGATGTCGCTGCCGGCGGCGTGAGCGCTGCGGGCCACGAGCAGGTTCGCGGCAGCGGCTCCGGCCACGGCGGCGGACGACGTCTTGAGAAAGTCGCGGCGAGATGGGGCGGAGGATGCAGCGGAGGAGTGCTCGTGGGACATGGTGAGTTCCTTGCGGTGGGTTGGGGTGGGAGTCGGTCGCTGCCGCGCGGTGGGGCGCGCCAGTGCCTTCAATTATAAGCAGCGGCGGCTTCCCACTTGAAGTGGCCTTTGGCAGGTCTCGGTGCCGTGCCGGCGGCATGCGTGGGGTCGCGGGACGGAGTCCTCGGCCTAGCGCATCTTCTCCACGTAGCGCAAAAAGTCGGCGTCGAACTCGCGAAGATCGTCGCCGAAGGCGGCCTTGAACTCCGCCAGCCGCGTCTGGGGATCGTCCCACAGGAGCGGCTTCTTCTCGGAGAGCATCCGCAGATAAGCCAGGTACTTTCGCGGATGACGGTTCAGCAGGTAGTAGCTCAGCGCCCAGGCTTCGGCGTACGCGTCCAGAGCGGTGCGCGTGTCGCGAATGCGCTTGTCGTCGGAAATGAGCGACTCGATCGAGGTGCTTCCGCGCTTCGGCAGGTAGCGACGAAATTGCCCCAGGCGATTGGGGCTGATGGCGCCGATCGTGCGCCAGCCGCGGGCGCTTTGCAGATCGGGGGTCTCGAAGAAGACGGCGATGCCCTCGCTGACCCAGAGCGGGATGTCGGCATAGCGCGTTTGCAGACCGCTGTTGAAGGCGATCTGGTGCGTCGCTTCGTGAATGATCGTGGCCACCGCCATCGCGGCCTCGGGCCGCGCGAGCATGCGGTTGATCTGAGCGGCGCTGCCGCGGCGGTTGCCGGCATTGCGCAGCGACTCGACGCCGGTCAGGTCGTACATCGTGACGCGATTGCTGCGCAAGCTGTAGTAGCCGATGATCGCGTCGGCCAGCGTGCCGAACTCGGCCTCCGAGTACTTGGCGTACGCCTCGCGCGAAGCAAACACCACGGCCACGAGCGGGAACTCGGGCTCGTCGAGCTTCATGCCCTTGCGCGACCAGTAGTTGTAGAAGCCCATGAACAGCCGCTCCAGCAGCGCGCCGCACCACTGGGCGTACGCGCGCGACGTGTCGTGCAGGATCACGTAGTGCCGCGTGGTATGGATGTTAAAGCCGTCGGGCAACTCCTCGAGCAGTTGCCGGCCCAGCTCGTCGGGCTCGAGCGGCTCGAAGGGCGCGTCGTCCGCGGAGCACTTGACGATTTCGTCGGGCTCGATTCTCCAGAGCACGCCGTCGGCCGATTGCAGCAGCACGCCGCCGTCCTGAGCGGTTACCAGCACCCGGCCGCTGGCAACGCGCGGCCCCTCGTCGCGGTCGAGCGTAATGTGCTCCACGCCGCGGACCAGGCCTGGCAGACCGACAAGCAGCAGCAAGCAGACGAGGATTCGCCGCACGCGTAAGTCCTGGCAAATTGCGAAGAAGGGAGAAGTGCCGTCACGATCCATCATATCATGCCGCCGCCGGCCGCGGCCATTTCAGTTGCCGCCCCTTTACCCGCGGTGCGTGCCAGCAGTGCTTTTTCTTGCACGTAGACATTCCCGCTGGCGAGGAGTGGTCTGGATCGAGCGGGGCCGATTTGCTACAAGCCGCCGCGTGCTTCTCACGTTTGCTCCCTTCTTCCATCTCGGGTCCGCGATGCACAGCCGGCTTAGTGGCCTGTTGCTGGTGGTGGCGCTTCTGACGCTCGTGGTCAGCGGCTGCGCCGAAACCGCCGATCAATTGAGCTACGCCATATCAAAGCCTTTCCAGAAAACGGAAGAGGAACTGTACGGCATCAAGTCGCCCGCCGACCGCGTGGACGAGTTCCGCGATCTGGCCAAAAAAGCCAAGAAGACCCCGCCGGCCGAACAGGAAGCAATCGTGGCTCGGCTGGCCGACGAATACGGGCATGCCAGCGATCCCTGGGTGCGGCGCGAGATCCTGCGGGCGCTAGCCGAGTTTCCGCAGCCGGCCGCGGGTTCGGTGCTGGTGCGAGCCCTGGGCGACGGCGACGTGGAAACGCGCCGCACGGCCTGTCGGGCGCTGGGAGTACGCGGCGACGACATCGCGGTGCGCGAGCTGGCCCGCGTGATCTCCGCCGAAACCGACCCCAACGTGCGGATCGCGGCCGTCAAGGCGCTGGGCCTCTCGGAGAACAAGCAGGCCTTGGTGCCGCTGGCCGAGGCGATGTACGACAGCAACCCTGCCCTGCAGGCACAAGCTCAGCAATCGTTGGTGGCGGTGAGCGGCCGCGACTACGGCAGCGACATCGAGGCGTGGCGCGAATTCGCCCAAACGGGCAAGACGGACGCCAGCGAAATCAGCCTTGCCGAAAAGCTGCGTCGCGCGCTTTATTAGACGGCCGCTTCACACGCTACAGCCCGCAGCGTTTTCTCAATCGGCAGTGAGGCGGAAGCCTTCGTCACGGTCGCGGATGGCGTGCGCCGCACGAGCCTCATTTCGAGGTGAAGGCAAAATGCTGGTCGACTTTCGACCGATATGAATACTCCGTCGGGGATGCTGTCACGATGCAGCCGACCACCCCCGGCGCGACCCACCCTTTGACGTAACCCGCCTTAACAACCCACAATAACGTAGTCGCGGACCTTCCCTCGCCGCCGCGGCTGCTTCCCGAGGACGATGGATGAGCGGTTTCGCGCTGTCTCGAGTTTGCCCGGCCGTGCTGGCCAGTGTGTTTGCGTTGTCTCTGTCGAATGTGGCGCTTGCAGACCAGCCGCAAGAAAGTCCGACGGCCCAGGACGGACCGTCTCGCGCCGAGGTGTTGCACCAGGCGCGGCGCTTGCTGGTGGACTTGCCCGGGCAAGACCCGTTGGCCGCGTTGACGACCGACGCGCTGCTGCAGGCTCCGGTCACCGAGAGTGATACGGCCGCGGGACCGACGCTGCCCACCGGCGACCTCGACGCGACGTCCGCAACGCCCGACCTGTCGCCTCAGATGATGGCGCTGTGTGATAAAGTGCGCCGCGTGTTGGCGGCCTATTATCCCAAGCATCAAAGCGCTCGGGACAACTCGCCCTGGGAAGTGATGCACGCGATCATCGGCTATGGCGTCGACACGATGATCTACCAGGAGGGACCGGGGAGCGAGAAGATCAACGCGATTGGGTACATGTGCTACAACTATCCTTGCCGCGGCCAGCGCATGCTGTTTCTCAACCGCGGCAAGATCGACGCCGAGAAGGGCGTCGGCGTGCAGGGACACGGCGGCCAGTTTCTGGCGATCCTGGCTCAGTCGCACGTGCAGCGCGACTACCCGATGCGCGTCCAGGGCAAATCGTTCACGATCGAGGACCTGATCGAGCGCGAGAAGGAATCGTGCCTCTCGGGCGAAGAGCTGACGTTCAAGCTGATCGCCCTGGCCCACTACCTCGACTCGGACGCCACGTGGATCTCGTCGACCGGTCAGCAGTGGTCGATTCAGCGGCTGATTCGCGAGGAACTGGCCCAGCCGGTTCGGGGCGCGGCCTGCGGCGGAACGCATCGCCTGATGGGATTCAGCTATGCCCTCAACCGCCGCGACAAGCAGGGCAAGCCGATCGAGGGCGAATTCGCTCGGGCTCGCAAGTTTATCAACGACTACCACCGCTACACGTTCAGTCTGCAGAATCCCGACGGCAGCTTCAGCACCGCCTGGTTCGAGCGCCGGGCCGACGAGCCGAGCATCGACCGGCGGATCAAGACCAGCGGCCACATTCTGGAGTGGATCACGTTCTCGCTGCCTGAAGAGCAACTGACCGACCCGAGAATGGTCAAGGCCGTGGACTACCTGGCCACGATCATGCTGAACAACACCTCGCACACGTGGGAGATCGGCCCGCTGGGTCACGCGGTGCACGCCATGGCGCTGTACGACGCGCGGGTGTTCAAGGGCGTGGTGCCTCCGGCGAACCAGCCCCTGGCCGATGAGCACACCACGGGCAGCGATCGCGAAGCCCGCCGCTAGGCGAGAATCGGGGATGCCGCCCAGCCGTGGCGAGAGCTTCGCGCGTTTACGGCGGTGCCGGCTGACGCACTAGCGGCGAAAGAGTCGCTTTGCCCCTGTCTCACGGCAAAGCGCCAGTGCACAAGCCGCTTCATCCGCTTGCCGTTGCCGAAGCGGTGAAAAACGCTTAGGATTGCAGGGCAACCTGTGCGCTTTTCGCCCGGGCGGCCCTCTTTTTGCTGCGCTTTTCTGCGGTGTGAGCCTGTGAAGACGTATCGCTTTACGGACCAATTCGAGACGGTTTTCGACGCGGCGGCGCGGCTTTCGCAGGCGACCGACGCCGACGCGATCCTGGTCTTGCTGGAAGGCCCCACCGAGTGGGACCGGCTCAAGGAACACTGCGGCGGCGAAAAGATCCTCGTGGCGGCCGACTTTGCCTCGCAGTTGGAGGGTGCCTCGGCTGCCGGCATGGAAACCGTCGTGCTCAAGATGCCCGAGGCGCCGGTCTACGAGAAGCTGACCCAGGCCATTCTCGAGGCCGTGGCCGACGACATCCTGGCCGCGGGAGCCCAAGTCGTGGCCGTCTACAGCGGGTTCGAGGGGGGTGTGATCGATTCGATCAGCCTGATTCACCTCGGCGAGCACCTGGGCCAACTCACGTCGCGCGACCTGCGACAGCTCGAGACGCGCGTGCCGCTCGACACGCTCAAAATGGTGGTCGACATGGCCGTCGAAATCGGCCGCGAGGGGCGCGAGGGCAAGCCGGTCGGCGCGCTGTTTGTCGTGGGCGACTCGCGCAACGTGCTCAACAGCAGCCACCCCGTGGGGTTCGACCCGGTGCGGGGCTACAGCCGCGATGAGCGCAACCTCGACGACCCGCGCGTGCGCGAAGGGATTAAAGAGGTCTCGCAGCTCGACGGCGGGATCATCGTCTCGGCCGACGGCATCGTCGAGGCTTCGGCCCGCTATATTGATGCTCCGGCGGACGGTATCACGCTGCCCAAGGGCCTGGGAGCCCGGCACTGGGCGGCTGCGGCCATCAGCCGCAAGACGAACGCCGTGGCCGTGGCCGTGAGCGAGTCGAACGGCACCGTGCGGATCTTCCAGAATGGCGAAGTCACGCTGCGCATTGAGCCCTTCCGCCGCCCGATGAAGTGGAAGGATTTCGAGTACGAGCCGCCGCCGTCGGAGTGACGTGGCTAGCTCGTCTGCGTCAGGATTTCTTCGACGAGCTTGCGCGGGGCCCCGATATCGACCACGTGCACCACTCCGGTGTACGCATCGGCGCCGGGGACGACAAATCCGGGCTTGTTGGCCACGAACGTGCAGGTGTGCTCGGCGCGGATCGTGTGTTCGCTGGCCTGTCCCGATTCGCAGTCCAGACCGCTGGGCACGTCGATCGCCAGCACGCGCGATCCGCTGGCATTGATCGCGTCGATGGCCGCGTCCAGCGGCGGCCGCGGATCGCCCGTGGCGCCGGTGCCCAGCAGGCCGTCGACCACCCAGGCGGCTCCGGAGAGATCGCCGGCGAGCTCGGCCGCATCGACCTGACGGACCGCGATGCCGCTCTTGGTCAGGATCTGGTAGTTCGTGGCCGCGTCGCCTTTGAGCTTTTCGGGCGGAGCCAGCAGCAGGACGCGCACCTGGTGACCGCGGAGATCGAGGTGCCGGGCGATGACGTAGCCGTCGCCGCCGTTGTTGCCCGACCCGGCGCACACGACGACCGGACCGTCGATGCCCAGCGTGCACAGCACGTCGGTGGTGCCGCGCCCGGCGTTCTCCATCAGCATGACGCTGGCCATGCCGTACTGCTCGACGGCCAGGCTGTCGAGTCGGCGCGATTGCTCGCGAGTGATCGTGCGGGTCATGAAGTCCGTCCAGTTCGACGCGGCGTGCAGACGGCCATTGTATCGCGCTTCGGCAGGTCGCGCATGAAAAGACCGCCGCGCGAAACGGTGTTCGTGCGGCGGTCGTGAGCGGCTGCGATTCGCTTGCGACTAGTTCGGCGGCCAGAACCAGAAGGCGAAGCCGGTCGCACCCAGGCCTTCGAACAAGGCACCCCGCAGGCTGAGCGGAATCGGCTCGAGCATGTAGGGAGCACAGTTGCCCGGGCGGTAGTAGCCCAGCGTGTACACGCATTCTCCCGGCGGACGGAGGCCCATCTTGTAGGGCAGCAGCGGCACCGAGGCGAAGAAGTGGGCACCCGAGACAAACGGCTGGATGAACGGATTCCACGAGTGTCCGTAGCGTTCCAGCGGCACGTCCTGGAAGTACAGCGGCTTGTGGCACGTGCCGGCGGCCTTCCAGGTGAACAGCGTGGGCTGGAAGTTGCGTCCCTGGTACGCGGGCGTCTCGAAGTCGCGGCCGATCTTGCAATCGCAGGGATAGTCGGTGCCTTCGACTCCCTGGATGTCCAGACCGACCATGATGGTCGTGATGTCGCGCTTCTGCAGTTCGGCCAGGGCGCGGGTGCATTGCCCCTTCATGTCCGTGCAGCCGACGCCGCCGGGATCGGTGGCCAGGCCCGGATCGCTCAGGTCACCCGGACTGTCAAAGAAGTTGTCCTCGCGTGGCGGCGGAATCGGTTGATCCCTGTACATCTCTTCGGCCGGCTCGGTAGGCGGCGAAAGATCATCAGAGGGTTCCGGCAGCGGCGCCGCGTCGGTAGGTTCGGTCGACGGTACCGTTGGCTGAAGCGCACTGTCGGCCGGCGGCGTAGGTGGCGTCTCAAAAGGCAATCCCTGATCGGCGGATCCGAACGGATCGGAATCGGCCGGGATCGGCGGATTGTCGTCCGGCTGGGTGGCCGGTTGCGCCTCCACGCGCGATTCGAGCGGTCGCGGTTCCGGCTCGCGGTAGTCGCTGACCTGCATGATCGAGTTGCGCAGGCGCGCTCGCGATTCCTGGCTCGAGATCTGCCGCGCGACTGTCACCCGGGATTTCGCTGGGGACGTCTGCGCGGCCCGTTCGGTGTTCTTCCCGTGCGCGGCCGGGCGAGAATCATTCGATGCGCCGAGCGAGGCGGCCATCCGGTCGGCGATGCTTGGCTCGGCACTCGCCCGCGGTTTGGCCTCGTCGTCGGTGGCCAACGCCTGCGGCGCCGTGGCCTGCGGTGAGGCGGGGGTCGGCTCGAGAATTGGACGTGCCGGACGCTGAACGGGGCGCGGATTCACTTCCACGAAGCCCACGCTTGACGTTATCGCCGACGAGGCACCCCGCGCGCGCCAACGCAACGTGGCTGCGCCGGGTTGAAGGCGTTCTTCTCCGCCCAAAGTCGGCGGCGCCAGCACCAGCGCGATCAGGCCCGCAGCCCCCAGGGCTGCGACGAGCGTGCGGCGCGAGCGGTTAGCCCTCGCCGGAGGGATGCTGGGTGCTGTAGTTGGATGCTTCCTGCGTGATCGCGATGTCATGAGGATGACTCTCCCGTACTCCTGCCGCGGAGATTTGAATGAATCGCGTGTTGGTGCGCAATTCGTCGATGTTCTGCGCGCCGCAATAACCCATGCCCGCTCGCAAACCGCCCACGAGCTGATACACAAAGCTGCTCAAGGGCCCTTTGAACGGTACTCGTCCTTCGACTCCTTCGGGCACGAGTTTGCCGGGTTTCTTTTCACTGCCGCGTTGACGATAACGTTCGCTCGAGCCTTGCATCATCGCGCCGAGGGAGCCCATGCCGCGGTAGACCTTGAAGCTTCTGCCTTGATACAGGATTTGCTCGCCGGGGCTCTCGGCCAGTCCGGCAAACAGGCCGCCGATCATCGCCGCGTGGGCACCGGCCGCCAGGGCCTTGGTCAGGTCGCCCGAGTAACGGATGCCGCCGTCGGCGAGGATGGGCACATTCGCCTTGGCCGCGACCTGCGCCGCTTCGTAAATGGCCGTAATCTGCGGAACTCCCACTCCGGAAATGATGCGTGTCGTACAGATCGAGCCGGGACCGATGCCGACCTTGACCGCGTCGGCGCCGGCCTTGATCAGGTCGCGGCAGCCGTCGGCCGTGGCAATGTTGCCGGCCACGACGTCGATGTCGTAACGCTGTTTCAAGTTCTTGACCGTTTCGATCACGTTCGACGAGTGTCCGTGGGCACTGTCGACCACCAGTACGTCGACGTCCTTTGCTAGCAGGCTTTCGGCCCGCTCGAAGTCGTGGACGCCGATCGCGGCACCGACGCGAAGCCTCCCCTGCTGATCCTTGCAGGCCTGGGGGAAGCGTTTCATCATGTCGATGTCTTTGATCGTGATCAGCCCGGTCAGTGTGTAATCTTCGTCAACCAGCAAAAGTTTCTCGACCTTTTTTGCCATCAAAATCTTCTCAGCTTCCTCAAGCGTTACGGTTCCCGTAGCCGTCACGAGGTGCTCGCGGGTCATCACCTCCGACACCTTGAGAGAAGCGTCTTCGAGAAACCGCAGGTCGCGGCGGGTGATGATGCCCGCCAGGCGGCGCCCGCTGATGATCGGCACGCCGGAAACGTTGTGCTGGTCCATCACTTCGCGGGCCCGGCCGACGCTAGCGTCGGGTGGTAGCGTGACTGGGTCGGTGATGATGCCGTTGGCACTGCGCTTGACCTTGTCGACCTCTTCGGTCTGGCGTTCGATCGACATGTTCTTGTGGATAACGCCCAGACCCCCCTCCTGTGCCAGGGCGATGGCCATGTCGCTCTCGGTGACCGTGTCCATGGGCGAGCTGAGCAGGGGAATATTGAGCCCGATACGGTTGGTGAGCCGCGTCGTGACGTCGACCTGCGAGGGCACGACTTCGCTGTACCGCGGCTCGAGCAGCACGTCGTCGAAGGTGATGCCGGTGGAACTGATTTTTTCTCGCATGGACTCTGGCTCCGCGATCGTAGGTGGGGGGAATCAGGGATTATGCAGGCTCGCGTGCGGATTGACAATGAGCCGCCACGGATGCAACCGGGCGCGGCAGGACGCAATCGAGGGGCTGCTCCAGCGGACGACAACCGAGCGGCGTCGTCGCTTGCCCAAGCCGCTGCGCGCCTTCGGGTCCCCCGCAGAAGAGGCAGCCCGATCGGTGCACAACTTAGTGTTCAAGGGCTTGGACAGGTTCCGGAGGAGGCGGTGCGGTCGACTTGACTTCGCCGGGAACTTCCTCGGCTTCGACCGGCGTCGTCGGCGTGGTAAACAGCTTCTTCCAGCCGTCGGGGGCAACGCGGCGGCTCACGATCTGGTAGACCACCATCAAGCCGACGATGGCGGCCACCGCCGCGAAGGTGTAGACCATCCACTTCTGCATGTCCGCGTCGCGATCGCCGCGGCGCCCCCAGTTGAATTGAGGGGACTGGGCTGTTCGTAAAGTCCTCTCCACCGACGAACTCCTCGTCGAGCGAACGGGGGTGACGATTGAGCAACTCCGGATCGATGTCTTCGACGTCGTAGCTGTCTTCCGGTTCCGCGGGCATGGCCTCGGGCACCGCTTCGGGAGTGGCTGCCACGGCCGTGGGCGTGACCGGAACCGCCTTGCCCACCGGCACCGGTGCCACTTTGGGCGCCGAGTTCAGCCGGGCGCGAAGCTCGTCGTCGTAGGCCTGCTTCCGATCGGCGTTCAGCAGGCACACCCGGGCGGCGGCCAGCTCGTTGAGGATCTGCTGCGAGAGATTCTTGTGACGGCCGGCCTGAAACGTGCGGACATGTGCCATCTGCCGATCGGCGGCGTGGTCAATCACGTCCAGATCGGTCTCGAAGATGCCGATTCCTAGCAGTCGGTAGTGATTCGGGGGCTGCTCACTCGGCGGAATGCCCAGCCAAACGTGATAGCCATTGAACGAATCGGTCATGTCAGCGAGGGATTTATGGCAACGGCGCTTCCTCCCTGTGCAGTCAGGGTCCTCTATTATAGACGTCCCCCGGGCAGGTTCAAGCGAAGCAGAGCGCGGGGGGGCGCGAGTTGGGGCTGCAAGGGAAAGCAGGGTAAGCCGCCAGGCAACGCTCCTGCGGAACGAACCCGATTGGGACCTCGATTCGGGCTATCGGCGTGCCCGTCGGCGGGCCCGGCGGTTGCGATACTGCGGCTGGGGGCCGGAGAACTCAACATCGCTGCTGCGCATGCTTTCCACGCTGCCGTAGTCGATCAACTCCAGCGTGGTGCGCCGCACCAGACGGCCTTCGCTGTCCAGCTTCTTCGAGCATTCGTCGACGATCTCGCCGGGCACGTCGGTCACGTGCCAACTCCAGGTACTGGTCGTGCCGCGGTCGTTCTTCTGCTCGACCCGCACCAGGTAGGCCGTCTTCGGCTCGAGGACGTCGAGCACGCGGCGAATCATGTCGACCGCCCGGACCTCGCTGGTGATCTGCTGCATGGTCTTTGTGCCGTCGGCATTGGTCATGGTGCTTTCGCGGCGCAGGATCGCCGGCGTGCGGTCCACGACGTAGTTGATCACCGTCTTTTCGCGTGTCACGCCGCCGGCGATTTCTAGCTGCTGCGTCTCGCAGCGGATCTCTTCGCCGTCGATGGTGATCGTCTGAGGATCGAGCGCCCGAACCGAGACCGTTTGGCCGACCGTTTCGCCGGCGTAGCCTTGGGTGACGATCTGCGGCTCGGAGGCGAACCGCTGCCCGCCCAACTCCACCGTTACCTCGACCTTGAGCGTGACGCGGTCGGCGGTGACCTCTTCGACGGTCGTCTTGTTGTCGGTGATGCTGGCGTCGCTGGGATTGCCGTCTTCGTCGAAGCTTTCGGTAATGATCCGGACCTGCCGCCAGGCGCCCTTGCCGAAGCGGGCCCAGGGGTGCGACTCTCGCAGCAGCGCGTCGCTCTCGGCCGCCGAGGCCGCCGCGGCGCCGAGGGCCACCAGCAGGGCGAGCCCCAGTCGAACCATCCGCGAACAGAAACCTATTGCCTCGCGCAACCTATCGACTCCCAGGTCCGTCAAATGTCGGCACCGTGACCGGTCATGATAGCGGGTTTGGGGCTTGCGTACACTCCCGGCGGGCCGGGTGGCAGGAGGGGCCGCTGGCAGCCGGGCGACCACTCAGCCGGCTTCGGCGGGCTCGGGCTGCGAGCGGCCCGGCGCTAGCTGCGGCAGAATCAACAGCACGGCCCCGGTAGTGATCGCCACGTCGGCCACGTTGAAGATGCCGGTGCGCAATGGCCCAATGCCCAGGTTCATGAAGTCGATCACGAGTCCGTCGAACCGCACGCGATCGATCAGGTTGCCCACCGCGCCGCTCAGCAACAGCGCGCAGGCCGCCGCACGCAGCCAGGGCATCTTCGAGTGCCAGAGCAGGACCGCGGCGATTCCGCCGGCCACCACGGCGTTGACCACGACCAATAGCGCCCAGCGGGCCCCCGGCGGCAATCCACCGCCCAGGCCGAGAAACGCACCGGGATTCTCGGCGTAGACCAGCCGCACCACGTCGGAGAAGTAACTGCGCGGCGGCCGGCCGTCGAGCTGCTGCCGCGCAATGTGCTTGGTCACCTGGTCGCACCCGACGCAGGTGGCCAGGATCACGAGGATGGCACTATAGCGAATCCAAGGGGAGCCCATCATTTGGGGCATTCTCCAAGCGATTGAGCGGTCTGCACCCCTGGCGAGATGCTGGCGTGCGATGTCGTTATCGTAGTCCCGCCGGCGAGCGAGGGAAACTTGCCAGCTGGGAAAAACGGGGCCCTATCATACGCGTTTTTCCACGGTCGCCGTAGATCAATTCGGCAGATGCAAACCCGGTGTTCACCGACCGGGAGTGATCGCTAAAGCCTGTCGCAGTCTTATCCGGGCGTTCCGGCTCAAAGGTCCCGATAGACCTCCTGCAAGCTTCTCGGACGCCTGATCCACCAGTGGACGACAAGCCCGCACAGGCTGCCGGTTGCTATTAGGGCCACGAACAGCCACTGCGTGGGCAGTGCGTCTGTAAGCCCGGCCACAACCGTCGCCACAAGCAAGCCTCCCATGACTCCCGTCATCGTCGACCACCGCCATTTCCACATCACTGAGGGTTTCGCCACGGCTTGTCTCTGGAACAGCCCTCTTTTGATGACATCAGGCCTACCAGCTAGTATGACACAATGGAAGGCAATCGTCACAAGGCTTTGCAGACGCTGGCCCTGTTCGGGCCTAAGAGAAATGGAGGAAGCCAGGATGGATTTCGTGCGAAAGCCAAGTAGTGCGAGCAGGTCGTGCGGATTCCGGTGGCTCCATCGCTGGTTTCTGGCGGTGCTCCTTGCGGGCGGCCCTATCGTCGCGTTGGTAGCGGCCGACGAACTTCGTGGCCCCGAAACGATTCTCGCAGCCTGGAAGCAGCGGCAGGATCGAGTTCACTCTCTGTACTTCGAAATGGCGGAGCAACGGACCGTTCCCAAGGGGTCGTTTCCCGAAGGAAAACCGCCGCGCGATTTCGTGTTCTTTGGCGACTATGTATTGAACGCTCGCGGCACCGAGGGGCGTTTTATCGACGCGCGTTCCCTGTGGTCGACGGAACAGAGCAAGGTCGTGGACCAACGCTTTGTCACCGTTTACAAGAACAACGTTGAACGGACGCTTTTTGACAAAGGAGCGAGCCGACTTTGATTGGGAGAGATCTCCAAGTGCGCCGCGCTGAGATTCCTGGTCAACTACGTGCCGACTCTGCCGATTGCATTGTGCTATCGACCCCTGGATCCGGAGTTCATCTCCTTCGTTCCACGCAACATGAAGGTGGCCCCCGCGCCCGATGCTGAGGATGCGCTTCTGCTTACCTTTCCACCCGCGGGCAATCCCGTCGAGCTTCGGGTATCGCAGGACCGCGGCTTCCTCCCTCTGCAATACACGGTGAAGAGCCCTCAGGGAATAACCATTACGGACATCGTAGTCGAGTACAAAGAAGACGCTCACGTCGGGTGGATTCCGTCGAGTTGGCAGTCGACCTTCGGCCTGGCCAGCTACCTTCCCGCCCAGTCGAATCAAGTCGAGGTGACGAACTACGCCCTGAACGAGGATGTGCCCCAGGACGACTTTGCCCTCGAGTTTCCGGCCGCGACCTGGGTGAACGACGGCATCAAGGGGGAGTCGTACGTGATTCGCAACAACGGCAGCCACCGCGTCATCAAGCCGGGCGAGTCGAGCAGAGACTTCGACAAATTGATGAATGACGCGCAGGCTAAGGAGGATTAGTGCCGATGTAGGCCAGTTGCTTGCTGTCGGGCGACCAGCTGGGATCGCGATTATCGCCCTGCTGACCGGCAATCAGGCGCGGAGGCTCGTCGCCCTCGACCTCTAGCACGTTGATGCGGCGTAAATCGGCCACCGGATCATGGATCGTCACGGCCAGGTGCTTGCCGTCGGGCGACCAGGCCGGCGGGCCATCGAACTCGGCCTGCCAGCGTGCGTCGAGCGCACGGGTCACCTGCGTGGGGTCGATCACGACCAGTTCGCGCTTGTCGCCCCGCTCGACGATCGCCGCCAGTCGCTCGCCGTCGGGCGACCAGGCACAGCCGAGCGTGCGCTCGACTCCGGCCGCCGCATCGATCAGCGCTCGCAGCGTACCGCTGAACGTATCGAACAGGCGCAGCGGACCGCACACGGCGATTGAGGCGCCGTCGGGCGACCAGCGCGGCGCGGAGCCGGGGCAAAGACGCGTGCCCGCCTTTCCGTCGGCATTTTGCACCCAGACGTTCGGTCCGCTCTCGCTGGGCACCGCGTAAACGACCTGCTTGCCGTCGGGCGACCAGTCGGCCTGTACGCCCAAGCCCAGGTCGAGCAGGTTGCGCCCCGTCGCGTCGACGACCAACGAGCGCGGCGAGCGGTCGCCGCCGGCTTCAAACAGCAGCCGCTCGCCGTCGGGCGACCAGCGCGGCAGGCTGAGTCGGGGAAACGATTCGATGAACACGACGCGCCGCACGTCGGAGCCGTCGCGCTGCATCACGAACACGGCCGACGACGTGTCCGGCTTGGCGGCGTGCGCCGCCGCGGCGGCAGATCCCAGCAGGAACAAGGCAAGCAGTCGGACAAGCATCAAGCGAAAGGGCCCCACACGAAACGTCCTGGCAAATCTACGAAGCAGAAGGTGCCGAAGCCGCCTTTCGGCGTAAGCGTCATTCTAGTAGCGGGCGGCCGGTGCGGCCATGCTGGTGGCTGGCAACGAGAGGGGGCCGCACGCGTGGTCCTACTCTTCGCGGTCGCTGGCAAACGCGATCGTCTTGCCATCGGGCGAATAAGCCGGGTGCATGTTCTTGCCCCGTTGGCCGGGAATCAGCCGCGGCCACTCGTCCTTGTCGAGCTCGAGGAAGTACATCAGATAGCCGTTGGCAAACACGACCCGCTTGCCGTCGGGCGAATACGAAATCTGCCCGCCCATGGCGTTCTGCAAGCGTGGCGCTGCCTGCTGGCTCTCTTTGTCGGTGTCTAGAATCACCAACTCGCGTTTTGCTCCTTGCTGCGGCCGAATGGCTACGGCCAGATGCTTGCCGTCGGGCGACCAGTCCATGCCCTTGAACACGCCGTAAACGCCATCGGCCAATAGGGCGCGTTGTTCCCCGCTGATCATGTCGCGCACCTGCACGTTGTTACCCGTGCACACGGCCAGGCTGCGGCCGTCGGGCGACCAGCGCGGGGAGAATCCGTCGCCGAGGCGCGAGGTGCCCTTGCCGTCGAAATTCTGAACGGCAATTCCACTTTGCCCGGACTGCTCCTGGTAGACGATCTGTTTGCCATCGGGCGACCAGTCGGGTTGATCGCCCTGCCCGATCTTGCGCAACCCCGTGCCGTCGGCGGACACCACGAAGCACTCGCGCAGCCCAGTCGTGGTCGACTCGGCCGAGAAGAGCAGGTGGTTGCCGTCGGGCGACCAGTTCGGTGCGCGGAGAAACGTGTAGTCTTCGACGTCGATCAACTTGCGGACGTTGCCGCCGTCGGCGTCCATCAGATAGATCGCCGTCGCAAGCGTTTCGCCCGCCGCCAGGGACGCGGAGAGCGCAAGAGCAGCAATGGCCACAACGCCCCGGGATAGTCCGCGCTTCATGGTCCGTGGCTCCTCCGGGTTTACGGCACGGTATGTCGATCGCTGCCGAAGGCGATCCACTCGCCGTCGGGCGACCAATCGGGATGCAGGTTGTGCCCCTTTTGGCCGGGGATGAGCCGAGGCCGCCCGCCGCCGGCGACGTCCTCGATGCGAATCTTGTAGTTGAAGTCGTAGGCCACTTGCTTGCCGTCGGGCGAAAAGGCGATCGGTCCGCCGATTCCCAATCCCAGCCGGCCGGTGGAGGGTTGGTTGTCTTTCGTCGGGTCGAGAAACAGCAGCTTGCGCACGCCCCCCTTGGTCTCGCGGATGATCACGGCCAGCGTGTCGCCGCCGGGCGACCAGTCCATGCCGCTGAGCACTTGCGAGATGCCCGGAGCCAACAGCGCGTGCTGCTCGCCGCTGATCAGGTCGAGCACCTGCACGTTCTTGTCGCGCCGGAAGGCCAGCATCCGGCCATCGGGCGACCAGCGGGGGCTGAGTCCGGATGTGACCAGGGTCGTGCCCTGGCCGTCGAGATTCTCGACGATGATGTTGCCCGGCGACGTGCGGTCGTCGTAGACGATCTGCTTACCGTCGGGCGACCAGTCGGGCAGGTCGCCGAAGCCGATCTTGCGCAGGTTCGATCCGTCGATGCCGATCACGTAACAGACGGTTCGTCCGCTCGCCGGCTCGCGGGCCGAAAAGACCAGGTGCTTGCCCGCGGGAGAGAAACGCGGGTTGCGGTGGTCGGTGTGGCCCTCGACGTCAGCCACTTTGCGCACATCGCTGCCGTCGACACGCATCACGTAAATCGCGGTGGGCAGATTCGCGGCTCGGACCGTCGGCGCCACCAGCAGTGCGGCGAACCATACGATTGCCAGGCGATACTTCATCGAAGGGCCTCCTCGCTTCCCAGGATTGGGGCACGGGGCCATTCTAGCGGCAAGGCAAGCGCAGACCAAACTTTCTGGGGGGATGCCCAGCGATGGGCGGCGGGGAGCGCGCCGGCCCGTTACGGCCCTTCGACGACCGCGGTCGGCTGCATGCCCGCGGCGAGCCCCACTTCGGCGGCCGAGGGAATGGAATCGTCGGCCGCGGCTTTTTCGATCCTGCGCCGCGTCTCGACGTCGCCCAGCGAGGTCAGGCCCTGCGCGCAACCGGGCAATCCGACGCAAAGCGACAGGGCCAGGATGCCCAGCGAGCGGCGAACGCGTGCCAGATTCGATGGGTGCACGGGCATGAGACGTCGTCGAAACAGAACCGTGTGTTTACGGATGCACCTGCTCGAGTGCCATCCACTCTTCGATCGTCCGCGGCGGCGGAGCGGGCTGCGGGTTGAACAGCCGGCCGAAGAAGCTTTGTTGCGGCTGCTTGGGCTTTTCGGCCCGATGGACGCGGCGGGTGCCGTACTTTTTCGTTACTGTCGGTTCGTCGTCGGCAAACATCTTCTTGGTGCCGCCGAAGAACCGCTTCGTCCCGGAGCTCATCTTCTCGAACAACGAGGGCCCTTTGGCCGTGGCGGCGGACTTGGGTTTGAACCCGATCCAAGACAAGGGCGACGAGCCTTCGGCGGCGCAAGCGGGCGAATCGCAGAGCATGACCCCGCAAATGGCCAACGTCATGATGGCGGCGGTTTTCATGAGAGACTCCTCGGGCGAAGGGACACGCCGGCACGCTCCTCAGCCGGCGCGGGGGCGAAGAATCGCAGATTCGCCGTCGCGTGTCCAGACAGCTTCGCCCCGTCCATCTGGTGGCTAGCAACAGCCGCGTCGCAGCCGACCTTTCAGCGGTGATTGCGGACCGTTTTCAGAAAAACCACTCAGATTCCCTGCGCACCGGGCGTAAGCCTTGGTTGCAGCCAAATAGGTCGAGCCGTACGATGGGTCGAGGCGCAGCTTCGGCTGCCTGCCTCGTTTCGCCTTTCCACCCGACTTGACGCATGCAGCAGAAATCGATCGGATTTATCGGTGCCGGACAGATGGCCCGGGCCTTGGCCGCGGGGTTCGTCAAAGCGGGCCTGGCCGAGCCAACCGCGGTTCTGGCGGCCGACCCGTCGAGCGAGGCGCTCAACGCGTTTACGCAAAGCGTGGCCGGCGCGAAGACGGTTGGCGACAATGCCAGCCTGGCCGAACAGGCCGAGGTGATCGTGCTGGCCACGAAACCGCAGCACCTGGCATCGGCCATCGCGCCGATGGTGAAGGCTGCCGCGGGAAAACTCGTCGTGTCGATTGCCGCGGGAGTGAAGCTGGCGACGCTCGAAAAGTCGCTCGGCAAGGCACGGCTGGTGCGCGTGATGCCCAACACGCCGTGCCTGGTCGGCGAAAGCGCCAGCGGTTACTGCCTAGGACCGCGAGCTACACAGGACGACGCAGCGCTGGTCAAACAGTTGCTCGAATCGGTGGGAATCGCGTTCGAGGTCGACGAGCCGCTGCTGGACGCCGTCACGGGCCTCTCGGGCTCCGGGCCGGCGTTCGCCTACGTGATGATCGAGGCCCTGGCCGACGGCGGCGTCGCGATGGGCCTGAAACGCGACGTGGCGTTGGCGCTGGCCGCCCAAACGTTGCGCGGCGCCGCACAAATGGTGTTGGAAACCGGCGAGCACCCCGGCGTGCTGAAAGACCGCGTGGCCAGTCCCGGCGGAACGACGATCGCGGGCCTGGAAGCCCTCGAGGCCGGCAAGCTGCGAGGCACGCTGATAAATGCCGTTCAATCGGCAACACGCCGCTCGATCGAACTGGGTCGAGTATAATTGTAAGTGAGATAGCGACCGCGCCGAACAGGGGAGGATGAGTATGTCCATTTTTTGCACGATCGACGACAAGCACGTCCCCTTGTATCGCGTGATGTGGGTATCGGCTACGCCGCACTTCTGCGGCGCCGAGGATTGCGAGCGCGAAGGACAATATGAGATCCGCCTGGAACAAGGCGAGAGCGTGTGGGCCAAGCAGCGCGAGCGGGACGACATCCTGCAGGCGCTTGAGGCCTGGCAAGGCGGCCTGGGACCTCCGGAAGAGGAATGGGAGCGCTAGAGCCGCGCGACCCAGCGCCGCGGAATCTACTCTTGAAAGCGGTCCCCAACGGGCCCGGACGTAGCCATGTCCACCTTTGAACGCGAGGAGTTCAAATGGCGCGAAACGTATTTCGTGCTGTTCGACTCCAGCAAGCGCCCGACACTCAAGCACGTGGAAGAGGTGCTTGCGGCGCTGAGCGACCGCTTTGAGCTCACCGATGCCCGGGCGGACGAGGACGGCCGCTTCGAGTCGATCACGGTGCTTTCGCCCGACGACTATGCGGCGCTCGACATCAGTTTCCTGGCCGGCGAGGAAGTGCTGGAGCAAAACGAAACGCTCGAGAAGGAGCTCAAGGAGATACCGCTGGATGCCGACGAACGGCGCAAGCTGGCCCGCATCAAGGAATGCGACGCGCGGTTCGACCTGTTGCACTTCGAGCAGCAGGCCGACGACGGCCCAGCGATCGCGGCTGACGAGCCCGACGAAATGCTCGACCCCAGCACGCTGTTGATCGTGCTGGATTCCATGGTGGAAATGACCGGCGGCATCGGCGTCGACCCGCAGTCGGGCACGTTTCTGTAGATCCCACGGAGCGGGAAGGATGCTGGCCAAGGAAATCAAGAACGGTGCGGTTGTCAACTACCACGGCGCCCCGTGTCTGATCGAGAGCGTCACCGTGCAAAGCCCCTCGGCCCGCGGCGCCGCCACGCTCTACAAGTATCGGGCGCGGAACCTGGTGACCAAGCAGAAGACCGACATCGTGCTGCGCGGGGGCGAGTCGCTCGACGAGGCCGATTTCGAGCGCCGTGCCGTGACGTTCATGTACGCCGACGCGACGCACATGCACTTTCTCGACCAAACCGACTACAACCAGTACGCCCTGCCGCTGGAAGACGTAGCCGACGAGACGCCCTACATCACCGAGCAGCTCGAAGGCATGCAGACGATGATCTACAACGGCGAATGCGTCGGCCTGCAACTGCCGCTGGTCGTAGAGCTGAAGGTCGTCGAGTGCGATCCCGGCGTGCGTGGCAACTCGGCCACCAGCCGCACCAAGCCGGCGAAGCTCGAAACCGGCCTAGTGATCCAGGTGCCCGAGTACCTCTCGCAGGACGAGGTTGTGAAAGTCGACACGCGCACCGGACAGTTCGTCTCGCGGGCGTGAGACGCACGGCGGCGGCTCGCCCGTTCGCGGCAGCATGGGCGTCTACTTGCGGCCCTGCTTGGTCTTGGCCGACTTCTTAGCCGGCTTTTTCTTGGCCGAGACGGGCTTCTTTTTCGTCGCGGCTTTCTTCTTGGTGGCGCTCTTCTTCTTGCCTTTGCCGAAGGCGGATTCCCAGCCATCGGAGTATTTCTTCGTCGCGCCGACGCGTACGATCGTCACGGTGGAGTACCTCAGTAATCGTCTGCCTGGGCCCCGGAGAGCGACGGCCCCGCGGCCGCCGACACCGAAGCGCGTTCTTACTTCGTTATATAGGGTGCCCGCGCGAACAACGTCAAGGGCTTTCGCGTTTTGTGCCGCGACTTAGACGCCGATGTCCTCGTTCCACAGCTCGGGCTTGGCAGCGATGAACTCGCGCATCAGCTCGATGCAGCGCGAGTCGTGGCGAATGTCGAGCTCCACGCCGCGCGAGCGGAGATAGTCCTCGGGGCCCTGAAACGTCGCGTGCTCGCCGATCACGACCCGTGGAATCTTGTACAGCAGGGCCGTTCCGCTGCACATGTCGCAGGGCGAAAGGGTCGAATAGAGCGTGGCCCGGGCGTAGTCGGCGGCCTTCAGGCGCCCGGCGTTCTCGAGACAGTCCATCTCGGCGTGCAGGATGGCGCTGCCTTGCTGCACGCGCTGGTTATGGCCGCGGCCGACGATCTTGTCGTCGATCACCAGCACCGATCCGATCGGGATGCCGCCGGCGGCGAGGCCTTTTTCGGCTTCTTCGATGGCGGCTTGCAGAAAGGAATCCATGGGGTTCTCCGGGGGTGAGAGAAGCAGAAGCACGGTCGCGGTGGCGCCGCGCGAAACGGCTAGAAAATCAGCATGGCGTCGCCGTAGCTGTAAAAGCGGTACTCTTCACGAACGGCTTCCTCGTAGGCGCGGCGCATGAGCGCGTCGCCGCCGAAGGTGCGTACCAATACCAGCAGGGTGGTGCGCGGCAGGTGAAAATTCGTCAGCAGCGCGTCGACGGCGCGAAACTCGTACGGCGGGCGGATGAACAAGTCGGTCGGCCCGCTAAACGGCGCAAGCGTGCCATTGCGGGCGGCCGTTTCCAGCACCCGCACGCAAGTCGTCCCCACCGCCACGCTGCGGCCGCCACCGGCACGGCATTTGGCGATCGTTTCCACCGCCTCGGGCGTGATCTCGCACCATTCGCTGTGCATCTGGTGCTCTTCCAGGTTGTCGGTGGAAACGGGGCGAAAAGTGTCCTGACCCACGTGCAGCGTGACGCGCACGATCTGGACGCCGTTGTTTTCGAGCAGTTTCAACAGCGCCTCGGTGAAGTGCAGCCCGGCGGTGGGGGCTGCCACGGCGCCCGGCCGCTCGGCGAATACGGTCTGGTAGCGATCGCGATCGGCATCAACCATCTCGCCGTGGCGAATGTACGGCGGCAGCGGCACGCGCCCGACCCGCTCGAGCAGCTCGACCGGCGTGCCTGGCACCTCCGGCCGCGCGATCCACGAGCCCTCGGGTTCCTTGAGCAGCAGGCGCAGCCGAAACTCCTCCTGCAATTGCTCGTTGGTCAGGGCGATGTGCTCGCCGGGCTCCAGCTTGCCGCGGCTTTTTCCCAACAGCCGCCAGTTGCCCTGCTCGTCACAGGAGATGAACAGCCCCTCCCAGCGTCCGCCGGTGGCCGTACGAAAACCCACCAGCCGGGCCGGCAGCACGCGGGTGTCGTTGATCACCAGGCAATCGCCCTTTGCAAGCAATCCGGGCAGATCGCGAATATGATGGTGTTCCAGGCTGTCGTCCGCGCGGCGGACCACCAGCAGCCGGGCGTCGCTGCGGCGGCTGATCGGGTGTTGAGCGATCAAACGCTTGGGCAACTCGTAGTCGTAGTCGGCGATGTGGCTCGTCACGGCTCGTGCTCTGCGCGGTCTTTACGTGAGAGCGCGACTGCCGATACAAGTCTGCGGCAGCGCGTCGCATCCTATCCTGTCTGTCGAAACGCCTTTGGCCTGATGAGCTCACGCGAAACCACCGCTCCCGGCAGCGGGCCCGTGCCGCTGGGCTTCTGCATCACGGAGCTCGATCCCGGCGGCGCCGAGCAGTGCCTGGTCGAGTTGGCCACGCGGCTTGACCGCCAGCGGTTTCAGCCTACGGTGTATTGTCTCGGGCCGCGCCCGGCGAGCAATCCCAGCTCGCTGGCCGACCGGCTGGAAGCGGCCGGAGTCACCGTGCGCTGTTTCGGCGCTCGGCAGGTCGTCGGACTGCCCGTGTTGCTGGTGAGGCTGCGTCGCCAACTGGCGGCCGATGCCCCGGTGCTCTTGCAGACGTTCTTGTTTCACGCGAACGTCGCGGGGGCCGTCGCGGCTCGCTGGGCGCGGGTGCCGCACGTCGTCGGCGGCATTCGCGTGGCCGAGCACGAGCACCGCTGGCATCTCGCGGGCGCCCGCCGTGTCGATCGCTGGGTCGAGCGGCACGTTTGCGTGAGCGAGTCGGTGCGCGACTTTTCCCAGCAGCGTGGCGGTTTGCCGGCCGAAAAGCTGCTGGTGATTCCCAACGGCGTCGACGTTGTGCGCTATGCCGACGTGTCGGCCGAATCGCCCGAGCGCTGGGGCATCGCACCCGCGCGGCGACTGATCGCGTTCGTCGGGCGCCTCGATGCCCAGAAGGGGCTCTCGCTGTTTCTCGAGGGCAGCCGCGGGCTGTTCAAGCAGTTTCCCGCATACGACTTGATCGTGGCGGGCGAAGGTCCCGAGCGTCGGAACCTGGAGGCGACCGCGACGCAGCTCGGCCTGGCCGGAAGGGTGCACTTCGTGGGTTACCGCCAGGACGTGCCGCAGATCCTCGCGTCCAGCGAGTTGGTCATTGTGCCTTCGCTGTGGGAAGGCATGTCGAACGTCGTGCTGCAGGCCATGGCCGCGGGCAAGCCGATCGTGGCCACGCGCGTCGAGGGCGTTGACGAGCAACTGGGACCGCAGGCGGAGCGGCAGACGGTGGAGCGCGAAAGTGCGGCGTTTGCCGAGCGCGCGATCGCCCTGTTGGCCGACGAAAGCGGACGGCGCGCATTGGGCGAGGCCAATCGCCGCCGGGCTGCCGAGCGCTTCAGTCTCGAGGCCATGGTGGGGGCCTACGAGCGGCTCTATTCGTCGCTACTTGATGGCCACGGCTAAACGCCCCGTGGGGAAAAAATATCCCGACCGGCCGATTCGACGCTTCCGGCGAAGTGGCAACACGTTGTGATCGCGCCGATTCTCATTAGTGCGATTTTGCCGGGGAAAAGCGCGCTTGACCCAAACCGGGAACTGGATATCTTTGGGCTCCTATGGTGGCTTGTGGGGAATTGTGGTGAAGCATGTTGCTGACCGGCACATTCACCCGAGCGGTGGACGAAAAGCTTCGCGTACCGATCCCCAAGCCCCTGCGAGAGGCACTTGGTGCCCTGGCAAAAGGAGTCTTATACGTAGCGCCGGGAACGGACGGATCGTTGGCGATTTACACGGAGAGCTCTCTGGCCGAGTTGGCCCAGCGGCTGGCTCAGGCATCCCCCAATGCCCAGGACGTACGGGCCTTTAGCCGGTTGTTTTACGCACGAGCTCAGGGCGTGGAGTTGGACGGGCAAGGACGAGTGCGAATTCCGCCCGACCTGGCAGCTTTGGCGGGACTGGAGAAGGAGGCTGTCGTCGTTGGCGTCCACGATCACCTGGAGTTGTGGGACCGGGCTCGCTGGGAGCAGTACGTGGCCGACCGTCAGAGCCAATTCGATCAAATTGCCGAGGCCGCGTTCCAGAAGCCGGCCTCTTGAGGAACGCCGCAAGTACGAAGCAGGAGAATCACGCAGGTCTGTCCGTCCGAAAGTTCGCAAGTTCGCTGTCGAGGCACGGTCGTCCGTCAATGGCCACCGACGGACCGCCGGAGGCTCGACAGGCCCGACGCACGGACTGCAAGTCGGGTTTGCGAACGGCCGCGTTTCGTGGCGCTGGGGTCACGAAACGCAAACCCCCACCTCACGGGACACATGGAAGTGTCCCCGGTCGGGGTTTTGGTTTTCGGACCCCTGCTCGCCTGCCCCGCCTTCTCTCTCCGCCGGCTCGCTGATGGATTCGTCTTCGCCGATGCACGTGCCGGTGATGCTCGACGAGGTAATCGAGTGGCTCGATCCTCAGCCGGGGCAGATTCTGGTCGACGGCACCCTGGGCGGCGGAGGACACACGCTGGCGCTGGCCGAAAAGGTGGGCCTCAGCGGTCTGGTGCTATCGCTGGACCGCGATCCGGCGGCGCTCGAGGCCGCCGAAAGGAAGCTCAAGGGGCAGCCGGTGAAGCTCGTGCACTCGAACTACTGCGAGCTGGATGAGGTTCTGCGGCAGTTGGACATTGAGGCGGTTGACGGCATCTTGGTCGACCTGGGGCTTTCGAGCGACCAACTGGCGGACCCGGGCCGGGGATTCGGCTTTGACACCTCCGGCGCCCTGGATCTGCGGTTCGATCCCGACGAGGGCCAGCCGGCCTGGCAGATGATCGAAGAGCTCAGTGCTGATGATCTGGCCGACCTGATCTACAAGTTCGGCGAGGAGCGGTTCAGCCGCCGAATCGCCCGCAAGATCGTCGAGCAGCGGAAGACCGAGCCGGTTCGCACGGCCACGCAACTGGCCGACCTGGTCCGTCGCTGCGTCCCACGCTCGCGCGATAGCAGACGCATCGATCCGGCCACACGGACGTTTCAGGCCCTGCGAATTGCTGTCAACGACGAGTTGGGGTCGCTCGAGCGAGCGTTGGCGAGTTTTGCCGACTGCCTGCGCGAAAACGGTCGCGTGGCTGCCATCAGCTTTCACTCGCTGGAAGACCGGATCGTAAAAACGGCATTTCGCGAAAACCCACGATTTGAGAACCTGACCAAGAAGCCGCTTCGCCCCAGCGAGGCGGAAGTCCTTAGAAATCCGAGGGCGCGTAGCGCCCGGTTGCGCGTGGCGCGGCGAACGGCAAGTTGACCGGTGCCGCAGACGACGCGTGCCGTATGAGCAGGAGGCTCTATCCATGGGGAAGGAAACCAAGATTGGACTGGCCGTCATCGGCGTGTTGTTGACGGTGTTTGGCGTGCTGCTGGCGCGGCACTTCATTGTCGGGAGTCAGTCAGAGGACTCAGGCGAGGCCGAAGTGGCCGAGGCCAAGCCGCTGCCGACCGAGGCGGCGAGCGAAGAGCCCAACGTGGTCGTGGCCCAAAACGACCCGTCGAGTGCCGGCGGCGCGATGTGGGGCACGGGCAACGATGCCACGGGCGAGGCGGCCGAGGACCGGTTGCCCAGCAATTCGTACATGCCACCGGCCGGCGAGCCGGAACCGCTGCCGCAGGACCCCTACGCCGAGCCCGTCGCAAACGAATCCGCTTCGGCAGGTACCAGTCCGTTTGTCGATTCCGGCGCCGCGGTGCCGATGGACGACGACATTCCGGACGCGCCTGCCCAAACGGCTGCAGCCGAGTCGCGAGAGAACCCGCTACGCCAACTCAACGCGGAACTGCCGCTGGACAATCCGAACCAGACGGCGGCCGACGATCGCTATGCCGAAACGCAGCCCGCGGCCGCGGCCTATGATGCTGGTGCGGAAACGGCCCCAGTGCAGGATCCGTACGCCGCCGAGCCGGCCGCGGACGTGAACTTCTTTGGTCACGACGGCGCCGAGCCGCCCGCCGGGGCGCCCGCTGCCGAAGCCGATCCCTTTGGCGACGCGGCTGCCACTACTTCCCCGGCCAACACGCCCGCCGCTGGCGATCCCCCGGCCGTCGACCCTGCCGCTGCCGGCGGAGGCCCCGCGTACTACGACGAGTCTCCGCAGGCTGCCCCCGCCCGCGCGGGCGAGAGCACGAGTCCGCCGGCAGCGAACGATCGCTACGGGGCGCCGGGCAACAGTCGCTACGACCCGCGGTTCGAGCAAGACGCCGACGAAGCCTATGAGCCCGCTCCGACCCAGGTGCAGCCGGCCGAGCCCGCGGACTCGGGCCGCTATCAGCCCGTGCCGGCGACAACCGCTCGCAACGACTCGGGCTGGCAAAGCGAGACTCCCAAGCCTGCACGGCCGCTGCCGGTCTCCAACGGGCAGTACACCGTGCAGCCCGGCGACACGCTGTGGAGCATTTCCGAGGCCGTGTACGGTACCGGCGGCTATTTCAAGGCGCTGGCCGAGCACAATCGGGCCCTGCTGCCGCATTCGCACGAACTGACCGTGGGCCAGAAGGTGATGGTGCCGCCGGTGGAGGACCTGGAGAGCGATTATCCCTCGTTGTGCCCCAAGCAGCGCAAGAGCGCACTGGTGCAGGCGGGCGCGGTGTCTCAGCCGCGGCGTAACGTGCCGGGCCGGGACGTCTACATCGTGGCCGAAGGCGACACGCTGTTCGACATCGCCCGCTACGAGCTGGGCAAGGCTTCGCGTTGGGCCGAGATCTACGAGTTAAACCGCGAGTTGCTGGGCGAGGATTTCGACTACCTGCGTCCGGGGACCGAGTTGGTCATGCCCCCCGGCTCGCGCTCGCCCCGACGCGTGTCGCGGGCCGCCGGCACGCAGTACCAGCGCTGAGCGCGGGTCAGCGCCGAAAAAATCGCGCATACAAAAGGGCCTCCGGCTCGGCAGGCAGTCGGAGGCCCTTTTCGTCGACGTGCTCGAATCGCGACTAGTGAAAATTGTACTGCGGGTTGTTCTCGTCGAAGTCGGCGTCGGTGAAGCCGTTGTTGATCTTCACGTCGGTGTAGGTGTACTCCTCGATCAGCGGCGGCGGAGCACCGGGCTTGGCCGGCCACTCGTACGCCTCGTAGCGAATCGGGATGTTCAGCTCGTCGTCGACGAAGATCAGCGCCTTGTGGAAGCGGAAGTTCGATCGCGGCACCGGGTGGACGACCTGGATGCAGGTGCAGACGCGCTTGTTGATCTTGGCGCCCTTGTAGAACTTCACTTCGCACTCGCCGAATTGCTTGTCCATGTTGCCGACTTCGATCAGCCGCTTGGCCAGATTGAGAAAGCCAATCTCGGTGATCGGGTAGCGCTGGCCGGCCATGGCCATCGGGCCGTTGGGATCCAAAGGCACGGTGCCGGCGATCTTGCGGATGCCCACGCCGTGGCCCAGCAGGTTGCCGTTGTTCTGGCCCTCGACGTACAGGCACTCCTGGCCGCGGAGCCGCTCGGGGCCCAGGAAGTACATGTACACGCTGAACGGCTCGTGCCGCACCTTGATGTACATGAACTCCTGCTCGTTGAGCTTGCCGTTGATGCGCTCGCGCTTCACCAGCACGGCGGAGTAGTCCTGGATGTTGTTCTCGATTTGCTGCACGGCCGAGTGGGCCATCCGCAGTGCCGGCTCGAGCGGGTGCTCGTTGGGATTCGGCGGGTTGACCGGGCGGTTGTTATTGGCCGCGAGCCGCGGGTTGGGTTGCTGCTGGCCGACGCGATACACGGGCCGAGGCAACTGGTCTCGGCCGTCGCGCGGTGCTTGCGCGACGGTCGTCGAAGTGAATAGCGCGGTAGCGACTCCAGCCGCCGCCCACGTACAAAGCCATTTACCGCGGATCATCGTGATCTCCTGACAAACCATTTCGAGCTAAGTTTGGCTACGCGTTTCAAGGCACGCCTGTTCGAACGCGACAGCCACTTCGGCTCAATTCTTCTCACGTCGGCGAGCAAGGGAAGTGCACGGACCGACGGCACGATACTGCTAGCTTTCACGCGGCGTTCGGAGAATCGGCACAAAGGGAAATGGGAAAAACCGCGGGCAGAGCCGCCCGTCCGTCCGCCTATACGGTTTATCGCCCGGGCATTCGCGCATATATTACATTGCTTCAGTAAACCGGCCCTGTTTGCCTAACCCTCGACGGGTACGAAGTCACCGCGAGGGCCGCAAATTCTTCCCGCTTTTACTAGATCGGACAGGCCTTCGGAAAGGGCGATTTGTGGACGCTTCCCAAATTGAAATGGCTGTCGTCGTCTCAGCTCCTTTCGAGGAAAACACTTACATCGCGCGACAGCGCGATCGCGACGACTGCCTGATCGTCGATCCGGGCCTCGAGCCCGACCGAATTCTCGAATACCTGGCACGCGAGACTCTTTCGCCGGCGGCCATTCTGATTACGCACGGGCACAGCGACCACATCGCCGGCAACGAGGCGATGAAGCGCGAATTTCCCGACTGTCCGATCGTCGTCAGCCGCGGCGATGCCGCGAAACTGACCGATCCGACGCTGAACCTATCGGCTGCCTTTGGAGCTCAACTCGTGAGCCCGCCGGGCGACGTGCTGGTCGGCGAGGGGGACGAGTACAGCGCCGCGGGCTTCGACCTGTCGGTGCTCGAGATTCCTGGGCACTCGAGCGGCCACATCGTCTACCTGTGGCGTGCCGGAAAGCCCATGCTGGTGTTCGGCGGAGACGTGCTGTTCGCTGGCAGCATCGGGCGCACCGATTTCCCCGACGGCAGCTTCGAGCAACTGGCCGAGGGCATCCACTCCAAGCTGTTCACGCTCGACGACGAGACCGTCATTCTGCCCGGGCACGGCCCCGGCACGACCGTCGGGCAGGAAAAACGCAACAACCCCTTCGTGGGCGCGCCGTCGGGGTACGAGGGCTGAGAGAGCAGCACGTGCGTGCGGCCGCGCCCGGCGAGGTTGCGTTGTTCTAGGGCCGCTGGCGTTCGCCGGTTTCGGCCATCGGCCCGGCGTCGGCCAGGGTGCCCGAGGGCACTGCCGGCAGTTCGAGCGTAAAGCGGCTACCCTCGCCGATGCGGCTGGTGACGTGGATGTCGCCGCCGTGCTCCTTGAGGATCTTCTGGCTCACCGGCAATCCCAGTCCGGTGCCCTTGCCGCGCTTGGTCGACACGAAGATCGTGAAGATCTTGGCCAGGTCTTCTTCCGAGATGCCAGTGCCGTTGTCTTCGACGATCACGTTGGCGATGCCGGAGCCCGCGTCGTACTGCGTGGAGATGATCACCTTGCCGGGGGGGCGGCCGTCGGAGCGATCCTCGCAGGCGTCGACGGCGTTGCTGGCGATATTCAGCACGGCGCGGTGGATGCCCTCGGGGTCGAACGTGAGGGTGGGAATGTTCTCGGCCGGGTGGTATTCGACGGCGACGCCCTGCTCGGCCGCCTTGGCTTCGACCAGTTCGACGACTTCGCCCACCACCTGGTTCAAGTCGCTGGGCACGGGATCGGGCTCGCGCTCCTTGCTGAAGGTGAGCATGTCCATCACCAGGGTCGAAATCTTGCCCTGGTTCTTCTCGACCATCGTCCACCCCTTGCGCACCGTATCTTCGTCGTGCTTCTGCAGGCCGTTTTCGATCAGGTAGCCGCCGCCGCTGATTCCCTGCAGAATGTTCTTGATGTGGTGCGAGAGCATGGCGATGGTCTGGCCGACGGCGGCCAACCGCTCGGCCTGCATCATCGCCGAATAGTATCGCGTGTCCTCCACGGCCAAAGCGGCCTGGTGGGCGATGGCGATCATCAGCTTCAGGTGCTCGTCGGTGAACTTGTTCTGCTGGCCCTTCTGTTGAATGATCTGCTGCGGCGTGATCGAGGTGTCGATGTAGATCACGCCCACCACGTCGTAGCGGCCCTGCATGGGCACGCAGATCGCCTCGCGAATGCCCATCTGCACGATGCTGGCCGCGTGGTCCCAGCGCTTGTCTTCCTTGGCGTCGCTGGTGAGCACGCCTTCGTTGTGCTGCATCACGTAGTCGAGAATTGTCTTGCTGATCGCCAGCCGCTCGGGCGAGTCGAAGCCGCGGCGGTTGCGGCGCACCTTGGGCACGAGGTCTTCGGACTGCTCGTCCAGCAGCATGATGCAGCCGCGGTCGGCCTCGACCCACTCGAAGATGAGCTGCATGATGCGATCGAGCAGTTGGTCGATGTCCAGCGTATGGCTCACCGCCAGCGCCGTGCGGTACATGATCTGCAGGTTGCTGCGTGCCCGCGCCAGCCAGGGGCTGGCGGCATCCGACTCGAAATCGAGGTTCAGCAGGTTGCTTCCCTCGTGCTGACTCATCGAGCGCACGATGCGCGAACTGTCGCCGGTGAGTTCGCGCGAGGTGATGATGTCGACCTTGTCGGACAGGTCGTCGGGGGTCTTGTCGGTGGCGCTGGTGAAGAGCATTACCGTGCCGCCGAGCTGCAGCTTGTCGCCGGTTCGCAGGACCGTGGCTTCTTCGATGCGCTGCGCGTTGACGTAGGTGCCGTTCGAGCTCTCGAGATCGGCGATCGTGCAGGATTCGCCGTCGAACTGCATCTCGGCGTGGCGGCGGGAGACTTCCGTGTCGTGCAGGCGGATCTGGTTCGAGGCATCGCGCCCGAGCGCTACGGTGCCTTCGTCGATGTCAAAGTACGTCCCGTAGTCCTGGCCTTTGAGAACGTAGAGCGAGGGCACGTGAAAGCTCCAGTTGCACGCGATGTCACCCGTCGAGGAGTTGGGCCGGGAGGCGCTGGCCGAGCCCGAGTGCCTTGCAGCCGCTTGGGCGGCAGACGACCGAGCGCGGGTCGCCCGGGCCGCGTCCGGCAACCCCTTTATTCTAGGGATTGCCACGGGCCAATGATAGAGTTTCGCACCTCGGCGCACCGCCGCAGCAAGGTGTTTCGAAGGGCTTTTCGACATGCGCGTCCGCACAATCGCTGCCAGCGTTTCTGCTTCGCGCTCGATCGCGGCTTGACGACCGCGCATTCGCGACAAAGAATCAATTGGGTCGCGTCTTTATCATGCCCCTGATGCGTCCGCCGGCGCCTCCGCGGCCGTTCCTACCTCATCGCTTTTTCGGGTGAACTTTCATGATTCGTTGGATGATGGCACGCGGATTCTCTCGATGCACCCTGGCGGCCGCGTGGATCGCGCTGGTTGCCGTACCGCTAGCGCCGGTAGTGGCCGAAGACGCCACCGCGGTCGAAGGTCGGCTCTCGGCTACGGCCAAATACTTGTCCAGCGACGAGCTCGAAGGGCGTGGCGTGGGCACCAAGGGCCTCGATCTGGCGGCCGACTACATCGCCGAGCAATTTCGCACGCTGGGCCTGAAGACCGAGCTGGTCGACGGCGGCCCCTTTCAGACCTTCGAGATGACCACCGGCTCGGAACTGGGATCGCCCAACACGCTGACCTTTGTCGGACCCGGGGGCGAGGATGGCGAGCCGCGCAAGATCGAACTCGCGCTGGACGAGCAATTCACGCCGTTGGCCATTGGCGGCTCGGGCACGTTTGACCTGCCGCTGGTGTTCGTGGGCTACGGAATCACCGGCAAGGACGAAAACTATGACGACTACGAGGGGATCGACGTCAAGGACAAGGCCGTCGTGATCCTGCGGCACGAACCGCAGCAGGCCAACCCGCACAGCGTGTTCAACGGTACGGATCACTCGGAGCACGCGCCGTTTCGGCGCAAGGTCTCGAATGCGTTCGAGCACGGGGCCGCGGCCGTGATCTTCTGCAACGATCAGTTCGAGGTCGACAAGCAACTGGCGTCGTTGCGCAAGCGGTGGCAAGTGGCTGTCGACGAGATCGCCGAGGCCAGCGAGCGATTTAAGAAGATCGAAAAGCCTTCCGCCGACGAATGGCGGGCCTATGAAAACAAGATCGCCCACCTCTGTGAAGACGTCGGCAAATATGCTGAACAACTCGACGAAGCGCGCGATCCGCTGCTACCGTTTCGCGGCGCAGGCCCCAGCGCGTCGGAAGGCCGCAGCTTTCCCGTGTTGTCGTGCCAGCGCGGTGTGCTCGACCAGATCGTCAAGCAGGCGATGGGGATGAGTTTGGCGGAGCTGGAGGTCGAGATGGACAAGGGGCCCACCCCCCGCAGCGCGCCGCTCGAAGGCTGGCGGGCCGTGGGCGAGACCCACGTCGAGCGGCATGAAGTTGGCGTGAAGAACGTCGTGGGCGTCTGGGAAGGCGAAGGTCCGCTCGCGGACGAAACGATCGTCATCGGCGCGCATTACGATCACCTGGGCTACGGCGGCAGCGGTTCGGCTGCACCCGGGGTACACGAGATTCACAACGGCGCCGACGACAACGGCTCGGGCACTACGGTGCTCATCGAAGTGGCCCGCGACATCGTGGCCCGTGGCAAGCTGCCGCGGCGGATCGTGTTCATCGCGTTCACCGGCGAGGAGCGCGGCCTGGTCGGCAGCGCCCGTTACGTGCGCGAGCCGCTGTTTCCGATCGACAAGACGGTTGCCATGCTCAATCTCGACATGGTCGGCCGGCTCACCGACGAGAAGCTGATCGTTCACGGCACCGGCACGGCGACGGAGTTCGACGCGCTGGTCGATCGCTTCGGCAAGGACTATGGATTCGACATCACGAAAAAGCCGGGCGGGTTCGGACCCAGCGATCATTCGTCGTTCTATTCGGCGAAAGTGCCCGTGCTGTTTTTCTTTACTGGCAGCCACAAGGACTATCACCGGCCCAGCGACGATTTCGACAAGCTGAACATTCCGGGCATGCGCCGCATCGCGGAGATGGTGGCCGAGATCGGCGTCACGCTGGCCAAGGCCGACACCCGGCCCGCCTACAAGGAAGTGCAGGACATGGGTGAGATCGCCCGTAGCGGCGGAGATCGCCCGTATTTCGGCAGCATTCCGGATTTTGCGGGGGACGAGCCGGGATACGCTTTGAGCGGCGTGGCCAAGGGCGGCCCGGCCGCGCGCGGCGGCCTGCAGGGCGGCGACACGATCGTCAAGTTCGGCGACAGCAAGATCGGCAATCTGGAAGACTTCGACAGCGCCCTGCGCAAGTACAAGGCCGGCGACAAGGTGCCGGTCACGGTCAAGCGCGACGGCGACGAAGTGACGCTGGAAGTGACGCTCGATCCACCTCGCTAGCGCGTGAGTTCGCTCGCGTGGCGGCGGCTCTGGCGCGCGATTGGAAGGCGTAAACCCGAGCCGAGGCATGGTGGCGCCGCGTGACAGCACGCGCGATGCTCGGCAATTGCCGTGTCTTTTTGGCCTTTACGCGGGGGGGCCTTCTCGGCAGAATACCGCCCTCAAAGTCACCCCCCGGGGTCGGCCTTCGCCGCCCGGCCCGGTTTTGGACAGCACGCGGTCACGGATGACCAGCCGTCTACAGCAAGGAGTGCTCAACGTGCGAACCTCTCTCATCGTGGCCACGCTCGTGGCCGTTGCCTACGTCGCGGTCGCGTTCACGCACACCACGGCCCAGCAGCCCGCCGCCTCGCAAGCTGCCAGTCAGCACGGCATCGCCGTGATCGACGTGACCTACATTCTCGAGCACTACTCGCGGCTGAAGCAGGCCATGGAGGTCTACAAGCGCGACGCACAAAAGGCCGAGGCCGAACTAAAGCAAGAGCGCGACGGAATCGTCAAGAAGTCCGAGGTGCTCAAGACCCGCAAACCGGGCAGCGACGAATTCAAGCGGCTGGAAGAAGAGATCACCAAGGCCGAGAGCGACTGGAAGCTGCGGGTTGCCGCCCAGCGCCGCGACTTTGCCGAGCGCGAGGCCAAAAACTACCTGCGGGCGTACCAGGAGCTAGCCGACGTGACCAAGCGGTATGCCCAACGCAACGGCATTCAACTGGTGCTCCGTTTCAACGGTGCCCCGATCGATCCGAACAACCGGGAAATGGTGCAGATGGAAGTGTTCAAGATGGTCATGTACTACGACAAGAGCATCGACATCACCGATCCGGTACTGGCCGAGCTGAACCGGGCCGCGGCGATCGCCGCTCCGCCGGGAGTTCGCCCGCGCCGCTAGGCCCTAGGTCCCGGCAGCCAAGGCGGGTCGTTCCCACTTCGTCGAAACAGTCTGCACAGACCGAGTTGATGCACGCACTACGAAAACAACGCACGATCGCCCGTCCGGTTTCGGTGTTCGGTTTTGGTTTTTGGAGCGGCCGCGACGTGCGTCTCGAGTTTCGCGCCGCCGAGCCCGACACGGGCATTGTGTTCGTGCGGACCGACCTGGGGCACACGCGGATTCCGGCCGTGGTGGCCAACCGCATCGAGACTCCGCGGCGCACGACGCTCACGGCCGGCCGGGCCAGCGTCGAGATGGTCGAGCACGTCATGGCGGCGCTGGCCGGCATGCAGATCGACAATTGCGAGGTGTGGGTCGACGAGGCCGAGATGCCCGGCTGCGATGGCTCGAGCCTGCCGTTCGTCCAGGCCTTGCGCGAGGCAGGCGCCGTGGACCAAGATGCCCTGCGAGCGCGCCTGATTGTGCGCAACGTGACCCGCCTGGGCACGGACGACGCCTGGGTCGAGGCACGGCCGAACAACCACAGCGGGCTGAGCGTGAAATTCCGGCTCGACTACGGTAGCGGCAACGCGATCGGACGCCAGACGCTGCAGTTGGCCGTCTCACCCGATTCGTTCGAGCGCGAGCTGGCGCCCAGCCGCACGTTTGTGCTGGCCGCCGAGGCCGACTGGCTGATCAGCCGCGGTTTGGGGCGGCGAGCGACGTATCAAAACGTTTTGGTTTTCGACAACGATGGTCCGGTGGAGAATACCCTGCGATATCGCGACGAGTGCGTGCGGCACAAGGCGCTCGACCTGGTCGGCGACTTGGCGCTGGCCGGTTGCGACCTGCACGGGCACTTCATCGCGCATCGCAGCGGGCACCGGCTGAATGCCGAGCTGGTGCGGGCCTTGTTGGTCGAGGAGGAGATCGTGGAAGGCCGGCGCCGCAGCGCGTAGGCCGGAGGTGTTAGACGCCGACACGGGGGCCGAGGCGTTTGGCCGGGCGGACGGGCATGGAAGCTCGACGCTGGAGCGAATCGAAAGGATGCGGAGCGCTTTTTCATGGCTACCATCGTCGCCGACAATGTATCGATCCATCCCCAGGCCGAAATCGACGTCGACGTTGAGATCGGCCCGTTCAGTGTGATCGGTCCCCACGCCCGCATCGGACGCGGGACCCGCCTGGAAAACAACGTCACGCTGATGGGGCAGGTCACGATCGGCCAGCACAACCACATCTACCCGGGCGTGGTCATCGGCGGCGAGCCCCAGGACTTGAGTTATCGGGGCAGCGACACGCACGTGGTCATCGGCGATCACAACGTGATCCGCGAGTGCGTGACCATCAACCGCGCCACCGAAAAGGAAGACGGCGTCACTTCGATCGGCGATCACAACTTCCTGATGGCCTGCTGCCACGTGGCACACGATTGCCGCCTGGGCAACCACATCATCATCGCCAACGGCACGCTGTTGGGCGGGCACGTTCACGTACACGACTACGCTTCGCTTTCGGGCGCCGTGGCAGTGCACCATTACGCGTCGGTGGGCAGCTACAGCTTCATCAGCGGCTGCAGCCGAGTGCTGCACGACGTGCCGCCGTTCATGCTCGTCGAGGGTCACCCGGCCAGGCCGCGCTGTATCAACGTCGTGGCGCTTAAGCGGAACGACTTCACGCCCGAGGTGATCAACTGCCTGGCGGAGGCCCATCGCCTGTTGTATCGGGCCAAGGTGGGTCTGGACCACGCCCGCGAGATCCTCCGCGGCAACGATCAACTCGTTCCGCAAGTGAATGAATTGTTGGGCTTCGTGCAGTCACAGCAGGAAGGCAAGCACGGCCGCTCGCGCGAGCGAAGGAGGGCAGCGTGACCCGGCTCAAGCTGGCAGTTATCGGCACCGGCCACTTGGGACGCATTCACGCCCGGCTGTTGTCCGAAATGTCCGACGTCGAATTGGTAGGCGTGGCCGATCCGGTGCAAGCCGCGCGAGAGAAAGTGGCCGCCGAGTACGGCACGCGGCCCTTCGCCGATCACCGCGAATTGCTCGACCTGGTCGATGCGGCCGTCGTGGTCACGCCCACGCGGACGCATCACGCCGTGGCCCTCGATTTTCTCGGCCGGGGCATTCCGCTGTTGGTCGAAAAGCCGCTGGCGGCCACCGTGCGCGAGGCCGACGAATTGGTCGAGGCCGCGCGTCGCCACGGCACGATCCTGCAGGTGGGCCACATCGAGCGGTTCAACCCGGCTTTCAACGCCGCTTGTGCCCACGTACGCCAGCCGAAGTACATCGACGCCGTGCGGGCCGCCGGATTTACCGGCCGCTCGATGGATATCGGGGTCGTTCACGACCTGATGATTCACGACATCGACCTGGTGCTCTCACTCGTCGAGGCTCCGCTGGTGCGGGTCGACGGGATCAGCCTGGCGGTGTTGGGCGAGCGCGAAGACGCGGCGCAGGCGCGGCTCGAGTTTGCCGACGGTTGCGTGGCGAACCTGAGCGCATCGCGCGTCAGTTACAGCGAAGCCCCCAATCGCCGCATGCACCTTTGGTCGGCCGAAGGGTTTGCCGCGATCGATTTCGGCGATCGCAGCGTGCGAGTGGTCGTCCCCAGTGCCGAGGTACAGGCCGGCGAGTTTGACTACCAGTCGCTCTCGGCCGAAGCGAAGGCCGGCTTCAAGGAGCGCGTTTTCGCCGACGTGCTGCGGCTGGAAACGGTGGACGTCGAGCCGCGCAACGCGTTGGCCGACGAGCAGCGCGACTTCGTCGACGCCGTGCGCGGCGGCACCCTGCCCCGCGTGACCGGCCAGGAAGGCCGCGATGCGCTGGCCGTGGCCGAAGCGATCTTGGCTTCGGCGCGCGGGCATCGCTGGCAGTCGCGCCCGGCCTCGCCGCACCCGATTCTGCGCGGACCGCACTGGCATCGCTCCGGTGCGCCCGCTACCCCTGTCCGCCGCGAAGCGGGCTGAGCGGCATTCTGGCAGTGCAAAATCCTAACTGTCTTGGCTAGCCGTCCTGGGCGCTTTCGCAGAGCGTCAAGGCGTGCGTGTGCACGCACGTACGCCCTGCCCTGCTTTCGGCTTACGCCAGATCGCGGTCTTCGAACATCGCCAAGCCGAGCAACAGCGCGATCGTCGTGTAGAGCAGGCAGTACAGAAAGGCCATGCCCAGGTAGGCGGGCGGCACGGTGGCACCGGCCGCGACCGCGGCCTGGATATTGAAGTGATCGAGCACCGGCAACACGGTGGCGATGAACTGGCCGAAAAAGCGGACGATCTCGAAATCGCCCACCGAAGAGTTGACGATCATCGGCACCAGGTGGCCCAGCACGTAGATCGACGAGCAAACCAGCAGGTTCGCCAGCGTCGGCAGCCGGGTGGAGATTGCCACGCTGATGGCGGCCAGCACCACGGTCTCGAAGAATGCCAGGACTAACCCCGGCACGATCATAATCAGCTCGAGGTAGCAATACTGCCAGGGCGGCTCGGTTTGAGCCGTTTCCGTGGCGTCGTAGACGACCTTGTAGGAAACCGTCACCAGGAACAAGAAGCCGAGCGTGATAAACAGCACGACGACCGGTCCCAGCACGCCCAGAAACTTCCCCAGGATGAACTGCCAGCGCTTGACCGGTTTGGACAGTACTGTGAGCGCGGTGCGGCCTTCGACCTCCTCGGAGACCGAAACGCTGGCCGACCACACGGCCACGATGATGCCGCAGATCATGATCCAGATCAGGCCCGAGTCCTTCAGCATCTTGATGTCTTCGCCGAAGGTGTTGTACGGGATGAAAATGAAGGCCACGAGCACGACGGCACCCACGCCGAGGGCCAGGTAGAACAGTGGCTGGCTCATGGCTTCTTTCGCGGTCGTCACGGCGATCGCCCCGACCTTGGGCGAGGCCAGACGCACCGCCAAATAGGCGCCCACCAGACCGAGCAGCGCCAGCGCCGTGTACGGCACCACGCGCACCTGGGGAAATTCGATGTCGGTGATTGTCCGCAGTTCCAGCTTGACCGGCGATGTGTTCGTGTTGGTCACCACCCACTCGGTGAACGGGTCCTGGGCGGCGCGCCGCTTTTCTTCGACGATCGGCTTTTGCCAGACGGCCTCGTCGCCGGGCACGACCTTCATGGTCAACCGCTGGCCGAGATTCGAGGTGATGTTCGTGCTGAGCATCACCGGCCGGTCGGCGCTGACGGAAAACGCGTACAACTCGGCAAGCGGAAAGTGGAATTCCTCGAGCTCGAACTCGGACGACGAAGCGGGCACCTCGAACGACCAACTCTGCGTGCCCACCGCGGGGATGCGGGTCACTGAATCCCATACGCCTTGAACGGGAACCCCGGGTACCAACAGCGGGGCCAGTACGGCAAACCCGGTAAGCACGACCGCCAGGTAGAAGATCGGCAGTAAAATTCCTTCGCGCACGCTGCTGACGAGGTAGTCGAAGCCGTTGCGCCACACGAGGAACAGAATGCCCGCGACGACCGCCAGCAGGCACGTGCCCAAGGCGACCCCCACGCTGATCAGCCACAGCGGCGTGATCCAGGTGTAGAGCAATCCGATGGTCAATACGGGACTTGCGAGCATATGAGCATTACGCGGGAGATGACCGAAGGGTTTGCGCCGGGCCGCCGCGGGGTCGTCGCCGCGGGGTCAATGTCGGACCTCGAAACGGTCGAACTCGCCGGTCGAGGGCGAGACACTTACTTGTTTGTGCTGAATGTGGCGGTCCATCTGAGCTTCGATCGCGGCGGTCAGGCCGTCGATGGCCTCGGCCTCTCCTTCCACCACGAGCAGCACGCGTCCGTCGTGCAGGTTCTTGACGAATCCGCAGACGTCGAACCGGCTGGCGATCTGGCGCGTCGTGTATCGAAAACCTACGCCTTGGACGCGGCCGGAGAAGTGGATTTCCCGCCGCTGTTGGTTCGCTGCGCTCGCCATCGGTGCGAAAAGTGCCTGACGGCCGGAAAGGGCCCGTCGCAATGCCTTAAACAATCCGCGAAACTTCCAGTATAGCCGAAGCTCCCCAATGCGGGTAGCAGCGGGAGCCATGCCTCGAGCGGGGCCTGGCACGGCGGCTGCCGGCTGCGTCGCCCTTGACGCTCCAGAGCGGGAATTCTAGGCTTTAATCCTCAGCACACCCCTACCGCGGATCTCTCCTCCGCGGCGATTCTGCCCGGTGGTGTAATGGTAGCACGAATGGCTCTGAACCATTTAGTCTAGGTTCGAATCCTAGCTGGGCAGCTTTCCTCTCCCGTTGCTGCTGGGCGAGCACCCCGTGGCATGGAACACTTCCGTACCCATTCTCGCTTGCCAGCGAGGTCCCTCGGCGGTCGCGATGATACCGCGGCGCCGTCGAACTCATCCTGTATTCGTCCGCTAGCCAGCGATCCGCTGACGCCATAGACTGCGGCTTTGCACGCAAGCTCGGGGAGGTGTCGGCATGCTGTACGTGGGGTTCTTTCGGTTCGAGTTCGAGGCGGATCGCGGCGAGACGCAGGAGGCGGAGTTCTCGTACCTGGTCGAAGCCGACAGCATCGACGAGGCCTGCCAGGTAATGGGCGAGCAGATCACGGGCAAGTACAGCCACCTGCTCAACGCGACCGAGCGGCTGATGCTTGACGACTGCATCGAAATCGCGGAGGTCCCCCGGGGGGGCGTGCTGCTGCGGATGAGCCAGGCCAAGCAGCGCGAGTCGTCGGTGATGTTGAGCGTGCTGCCCGAATACGACGGCGACAAGTGCCTCGCCTATCGGCAAGGACCGGACCCGGCCGAAGATCTCGAAGCGGCCAACGCTTTCGAGCCCGAGCCGTTCCTCACCCGCAGCGCCGACGGCGGGCACGCCGCACCCGACGCCAAGTAGTACCCACCCGCGCCGTTTGCTTGACCCTCATTTCGGGCGGTTTATACTCACTCGTAAGAGACGTTCCTGTCTCTGACGATGCCGCTGCCGCGTGAGTTCACATCATTTCGCAGGCGAATCGGAGGGTGCGTCATGGCTGGGTCATCCCGTTGGCAACGCTGGGGCAACGTTCTGATCACCGCCGGCGCACTACTGCTCGTGGCCGCGGCGCTCGCGTGGTTTCTGCTGCCGGTCCGGTACGAGGCATTCGCCCTGGTACAGATGTCGGGCACGCAGCCGTCGGTGCTCGATGAGGAAGAAAGGGTCGACAAGGAGGCGTTCGACCGCTTCAAACGAACGCAGGAGCAGTTGGTGCTCAGCAATCCCGTGCTCCATAGCGTCTTGCGCGATCCGGGCATCAGTCGCCTGGAAACGATTGAAGCTCACGAGGAAGATCCCGCGAGTTGGCTGCGCGACGAACTCACGGTCGAGTATCCCGGTAATGCCGAGTTGATGCGGATCAGCATGTACGGGACGCGCCCTGGCGACACGGTCAAGATTGTCAACGCGGTCGTGGATTCGTACATCGAAGAGATAGTCGAGAAAAATAAGAACGAGCAGCTTGCCCGCAACGACGAGCTGCGCCGGGCGTTCGAGCAGCACGCGGCCAAACATACGGCCTTGATGAAGACACTCCAGACGCTGGCAGCGGTCCACGGCACGCAGGATTCGCAGGAGGCCCAGATCAAGAAACGAGTCGCCACCGAGCAGTTGGATTCGTTGCTCGCTCGCGCGCGCGAGATCGCCGGCCGTCTCGATCGGAACGAGCTGGAGATCCACGTAGAGAAGGCGCTGGAAGCGAAAGCGCCGGAGACGCGCACCGCGGACCCACCGGCTGAGGAAGAAGCTGAGAAAGCCGAAGACAAGACCGCGAACATTTCGTCACTGCGGCGGCTCGAAGTCGAGCGACAGTTTCTGGAGGAGAAACGAGCGGAACTGGCCAAGCAGATCAAAGCGCAATCGGACTCGTTGGCCAAGCTTCGCGACTCCGCGGCGGAAGTAACGGCGCTGCAGGAAGAAGTCGAGCAATCGCGGCTGTTGAAACTGGAACTGGCCGCCAAGCTCGATCGCGCCGATCTCGAAGAGCGTTTGGCCGCCGATCGCATCAACAAGCTCGACGACGCGATCCTGGAGAATTCCGAGGGCGACGCGGTGCCGCGCTACGCGATCCTCGGATCCGTGGCCGCGCTGGGGCTAGCGCTCTTGGTCACGGGAATCGTCTTCCATCGGCCGCCGCGTCGATCCGCCGGGGACTAGCCGAACAGGTTCAGCTTCGTCTCCCGCGGCCCGAGCACGGCGTGCTTCCGCGCCGGTTGTCAATCAGGTTTTTGGCGACTCTTCGCCGTGGCCCCGCGAGCACAACGATCACGACCGTGGGACGTTCACCACGGCCCCCTTGCGTCGCCGGACGACCGTCGCGGCGGCCAGACCCAGTGCGCCGCAAAGCGCCAGCGCGAGAGAGGTCGGCTCGGGCACGAGGACCGAGCGAACGAATACGACTTCGTTGGCGGTTGCGAAGGCCAGACCGTCTTCGCCGAAACGCGTCAGCGCGAAGGTGCCACCGGGAACGCCCGTTACGGTGTCGGTACCGATGGATGCCAGCGTATCCAGCGAGTAGGCATGAATGGTCTGCGTCGGGCCGTTGGTGGTGATGGAAAAGAAGCGATCGGTAGACGGATCGATGACAAAGTTGCCGGCACCTTGAAACGCGCCGACCTGGATTCCAAGCGAGACGCTGTAGATCGCGCCTTGATTGGTAAACAAGCGATCGCCCACCAGTTGCACGCGGCCGATTCCGAACCCGGTGAGCACGCCGCTCAACTGCGAACCGCCAACGCCCTGGATGCCTGTCGGGCCGATCTGCCCGAGCGAACTGCCGAAGCTGGTATTCGAGTTCACGTAGCCGAAGGCGCGCGTGCCGTCGGTGGGGTCGACCGAAACGATGTCGGGTCCGCCCCAGGCGGTCGGCAGCCGCACGGCGTTCTCGTACACGGCGTTCACGCCGCCCGGCGGGCTGATGCCCGGGTTGAAGCTGTGCATCAGCACGGCATCCGGACGGTCGGGAATCGAGTAGATGGCGTTGAACTGGGGGCCGCCATTGATGGTGAAGAACTGATCGTTGGTCTGCGTCGGCACGTGATACCGTTGCACGGCGCGGGAGCCGCCCACGATTGCCCAAACGTTCGCGCCGTCGTACGAGACGGCGACCTTGTTGGGGTCGAAGCCGATTGGGATGGCCGTTTCCTGTCCGCCGGAGAATGGATCCATCGGCAGCAGCGTGTTGGGATTCGTCGGGGCGCTGTTGGGAATCGATCCGTAGACCAGTCCGCTGAGCGGAGAGTATCCCAGGTCCCTGACGCTCGCGTTGACGGTCACGAACTGTGCCCCGCAGGCAACACTCGGCACGATGCTCAAGAGGATAGCCAACAGCCGGACGGTGATTTGAAATCTCATCTTGGTAGCTCCTTGGATTAGATGTTCGACGAAGCGCGTGACGACGCGCGATCGCTACGTGCGCCGTAGTGCGAGAACAAGCGAATCGCTGCGACAGGTGACGATGGAGGACCAGCGACGATCTGCAACCGCTGGGTCCGCTTGGCCGTCTCGTCGGCGTCAGGCAGACGCGAAGCAGCGCACAGAACGTGCTCTCGGGGCGCTGCCGCGACCAAGCGGCAGCACTGGCTTTCGAGACCCGTGTTCGGCTTAGGCCATTAGCGAGGATCGAAGGATGCCGGATGGCAAGTGCGTTGCGGTACGGGGGAACCGGCCGCACGCGAGAGACGCTGCGGCCTACGATGGTAGGAAGTATTGGCAGGCGGCCCCACTGTTCCAGGCGGTTCAGTCCCACCCAGCGTACAGGCGCATTCGCGGTGTAGCAAGCAGCAGAGCGAAGCCTGGGTCAAAACGTGCCGTTGTCGTCAAGAATCACATCAAGATCTCACAGAACGGGGATCGGGGAGCGGGCCACGAGGTCGGACCACCGGCTCATTGCCATGCTTCATACCTCCGCCTATCATCCTGGGAGCCATGGCTACTTATCTCTTTGCCTGGGAACTCGGTTTCGGCCTCGGTCATCTGGTGAACCTGAAGCCATTGGTGGCGGGGCTGCACCAGCGCGGGCACACCGTTGCGCTGGCGATTCGCGATTTGACGCGGGCCTGGACGTTCTTCCCGCACGACCGTGTGACGTTGTGGCAGGCGCCGTTCAAGAATCGGACCACGCAGCGCAAGTTTCCCACGCTGTCGTTTGCCCACGTGCTGTACGACGCCGGCTTTTGCGATCCTGTCGAGCTGCAGGGACACGGCGAGGCCTGGCGCAACCTCTATCGCGCGGTCGATCCCGACGTGATCGTGTTCGACCACAGCCCGACGGCGCTATTGGCCGCACGGGGATTTCGGGCCAAGCGCGTGACGTTGGGTACGGGCTTTTTCTGTCCGCTCGATGTATCGCCGCTGCCGACCCTCCAGCCCTGGCTGAAGCCCGACCCTGTACAGTTGGCGCACGACGAGCAAGAGGTGTTGAACAACGCCAACGCGGTGTTAGCGGCGTGGAGCGAGCCGCCGCTTGGGCATCTGGCCGGTTTGTATCATCCCAGCGACGAGCATCTGTTGGTCACCTTTGCCGAGTTGGACCATTACGGTGGGCGCGCCGGTGCTCACTATTGGGGCGCGTGGTCCACCGGCTTCGGCAAGCCGCCCGAGTGGCCGGCGGCCCCGGGCAAGAAGATCTACGCCTATCTCAAGCCCTTTCCCGAATTGAGCGCCCTGCTGGGGGCGCTGCACCGAGCGGCTTGCCCGACCATCGTCTACTGCGACGGCATTGCGGCCGACGTGCAAAACCAGTTTCGCTCGCCAACGTTGCGGTTCGAAAACGAGCCCTTGGACATGACGCGGGTGGGTCGCAAGTGCGATCTGGCGATTCTGAATGCCAACCACGGCACGGCGGTGCAGATCCTGCTGGCCGGCAAACCTTCGCTGCAAATTCCGATCTACGTCGAGCAATCGCTGTTGGCCGGCGCCATGATGCGCATGGGGGCGGCCCTGGGAGCTTCGCCCGCGGTGGCTCGCGAAATCGAAGTCCAACTGCATCGACTCATCAGCAGCGACTGTTGCGTCGAGGCCGCCCGGGGGTTTGCGGACAAGTACCGCAACTTCGAGCCGGAGCGGCAGATCACCGGCATCGTGGACCGACTCGAAGCGCTCGGAAAAGCATAGGTTTTCTACGCGAATTGTGCCGCGAGAGAGTGCGACCGGACCCACGGCCGGGGGAGCGCGATATGACACATTGTGTTCATTTTTGACGCGCCGGGCGTCGATACGATTCTACACGTCCTGCCGGTCGGCAACGACGGGTCAGGCGGCCCCGCAACGGCGCGCACGGGGCAGGTGTGCCGGCGGGGTTTTTTCTCGCGCGTGGCGGCCGGCGCGCAACGAAGCCCCCTTAGTCGGCGGGCGCAGGCGTTTGTGACGCGGCTGCCGACAACGACAACGCCTACGGCTTGGCTTCCAGGATCAGGTTGAAGGGCGTTTCGGTCGCGCGGCGGAAGCTGCCGAAACCGGCTTCAGTGGCCACTTCGCGGAGCCGCTTCTCGCCGGCCTGTGCTCCCAGCGCCAGTCCGACTTCCTGGCTGATCGACGCCGGCGTGCAGATCATCGTCGAGAAGCTGAAGAACATTCGCCCGATGGGATTCAGGTTGTCCGCCAGATCGTCGTGGGCGAACGGCTCGACCAACATCATCGTGCCGTCGGGCTTGAGGGCCTGGCGCGTGTGGGCGGCCGCGCCGACCGGGTCGCCCATGTCGTGCAGGCAATCGAAGAACGCGATCAGGTCGTAGTCCTTGCCGGGGAAGTGCTTGGCCGTGGCCGTTTCGAAGCGGACGTTCGACAGCCGAGCCTCGGCGGCGAGCTTGTTGGCGCGGTCGATCGAGGCCTCGTGAAAATCGAAGCCGATGAACGTCGAGCGGGGAAAGGCTTCGGCCATCACAAGGGTCGAGGCGCCATGCCCGCAACCGACGTCGGCCACCTTAGCGCCTTTCTGCAGCTTGTCGACAACGCCTTCCAGGGCCGGCAGCCACTGCGCCACGAGGTTCGACTTGTAGCCGGGACGGAAGAACTTTTCGGTGCCGCAGAACAGGCACTCGTGATGGTCGCCCCAGGGCAGTCCTTCGCCGCTGCGGAACACGTGCGTCACCTTGGGTTCGTCGATGCACATCGAACAGATGGCGTAGAAGCCGCCGATCATGTACGTGGGGCTGTCCGGATTGGAAAACACGGCCTGTTGCTCGGGCGTCATGTCGAACGTGTCGTTCTTGGCGTCGTAGCCGATGTAGCCGGAACTGGCCTGCGCAGCACACCATTCGCGGACGTAGCGCTCGGTGGTGTCGGTGTGGTCGGCCAGGGCGGCGGCCGAGAGCGGACCGTTGTCTGCCAGGGCGCGGTACAGACCCAGCCGATCTCCCACGACGACCAGCGGGGCGATGGCCGCGGCCCCCATGTCGCCGACCATCTTGATCACCAGTTCGTGCAGCTTTGCTTCGTCGAGTGCCATCGAGCGATTCCTCCAATGTGTACGTGCTAGAGCGGCGGTGCGTGGCACGCCGTGTCGTTGGCGTAACTAGACCCCGAGACGACGGCTGTGGTTCGGTTGCCCGCCTAGGATAGCGAATTGAGCCGAGTTGCTCACCTCGCCCGGGCAACAAATCCGCGTTGCCCAAATCGCGCGATCAGGCGCATAGAAAAAGGCCGCCCCCCCTGCCCCGCATGATGCGGACAGAGAGGACAGCCTTGGCCTGGCTAGCCAGAGTCCGTTCCGGCTGCCTATGTATTGCACCGCCCGTGGGCCGAGCCCCCTTAGACCATCTGTTTCAGGTTCTTCAGAGCCTGCAGCTTGACCTGGTTGCGGGCCGGCTTGGCCTTGAACACGGTCGGCTCTTTGGTGAAGGGGTTGATGCCGGTGCGCTCGGGCGTGGCCGGCTTGTGAACCACCTTAATCTTCAGCAAACCGGGGAACGTGAAGACGCCCGGGCCGCTGGACAATTGCTCGCCCACGAGCTCGGTCAGCGCCTCGAACACGCCATTGATCTGCTGCTTGCTCAAACCGGTCGTTTCCGACAGGCGCAGAGTGATTTCCGACTTGCTCATGGGCTTATTGGCTTTGGTCTTGGTGGTCATGGGATCTCCCCTTTAAGAGTTCGACGAGTTCGATGAGTCGGCCCGACTGACGCCGCCAGTTCCTTCCGAACGCTTGATAGCGTCATAGACTTCCTGTCGGTGTACGGGTACGTCCTTCGGAGCCTCAATGCCGAGCCGGACCTTGTCGCCGCGGATGTCGACGACAGTTATCACAATGTTGTCATTGATGATGATGGTCTCGTTTACCTTCCGAGATAACACGAGCATAAGGTGCCCCTCCTATGTTGGGCCGTCCATTCTTCGACGCTACCGGTGCGTCAGCCTCAGTGTTCCGGTTTCACGCCGCGCCGGTCGGCATCGCTGCCCGAAAAACGCTTGGCCGTGCGACCGGCGGACGCTCACGGCACTATGAACATGCTAGGTCACGCTTGCGGCGCGCCTGGGGCGGAGGCAAGAAATGCGGGAATTCGAGCGTCGCTTTCGCACGATTTGGCCGATCGCGCCGAGAGCGGCGGCCGATGGCAACGCTCGTGCCGGCCAGCGCTGCCGCCGGCGGGGGGCGGTCGAGCCCAGAAATCCGCCGTTTTTCAGGGGGTTTTTCGCCGCTAAGAGGCGATTCCGCGGTGAAACGCGGCGACCGCTTCGCCGATCGCCTCGGCCGCGTCTTCCTGCACGAAGTGAACGCCGGGAATCTCGACCTCGCGCTGATTGGCGAAACGCCGGCAGAACTCGCGTTGACGGCCGACGAGAATCGTGCCGGGATTGGCGTTGAAAAACAACTTCGGCTGCGGCGCTTCAAGCAGCCAACGGCCGTATGCCTCGGCGACGGCGACCACGTCGGCCGGTTCGCCTTCCAGCGGAATCTCGCGGGGCCAGGTGAGCGTGGGCCGTCGCTTCTCGCCCGCCTCGGCAAAGGGACGCCGATACGCGTCCATTTCCTCCTCGCTGAGTTTTCGCAACACGCTGGCCGGCAGAATCCGCTCGACGAATACGTTCTTTTCGAGCACCATCGCTTCGCCGGCCGGCGAACGCATGGCCTGAAAAATGCCGCGGGCGGCCTCGGGCCAGTCGTCCCACGTCATGGGACAAACGATCGTTTCCATATAGGCCAATCCCGCCACGCGGTCTGGATGCCGCGCTGCCCAGTGGAACGCCAGCGCTCCGCCCCAGTCATGCCCGACCACCGTCACGGGCCCGTCCGGCACGACGGCCTCGAACCAGGCATCCAGGTATTTCGCGTGATCCACAAATCGATACGAGCCGTCGGGTGTCGGGCCCGAGTCGCCCATGCCGACCAGATCGGGAGCGAGGCAGCGGGCCTCGGGAGCGACGTGCGGGATGACGTTGCGCCACAAGTAAGACGACGTCGGATTGCCGTGCAGGAACACCACGGGACGGCCGGAGCCGGTGTCGACGTAGGCCATGTCGACTCCCGCGGCGTCGACGCGCTTGCGCGGGTGCGGGTCGTGCGGCGACGGCGCGGCGGTCATTCGTACATCCTCCCGATCCACTCGGCCACCAGGGCCGGTTTGTCTTCGTTCTCCATTTCGACGTTGATCTTCCACGTCACTTGCACGCCGCCGCGGAAGTCGTCGACGCTCTGCACCGCGCTGCGTGCTCGAACGCGCGCGCCGGCCCGCACGGGACTGACGAACCGCACGCGGTTCAGCCCGTAGTTGATGCCCATTTTTCGCTCGCCGGAGAACTGCACGGCATCGGTATGCAGCCGGGTCAGCAGCGAGAGCGTGAGGAAGCCGTGGGCGATCGTGGTGCCGAAGGGGCTTTCCCTTTTCGAACGCTCGACGTCGACGTGGATCCACTGGTGATCGCCCGTGAGGTCGGCGAACTTGTCGATCATTTCTTGAGTGACGCTGACCCAGTCGCTCAGTCCGACTTCCTGCCCCACGAGCGATCGAAGCTCGTCGATGCCGCCAATGGTTCGCCCTGCCATGTCGCCACGCTCCAGAAGAATCTTGAGTTTGTCGCTGCCATCAGGATGACAGCACTGCCAGCGTTGGTCAATCGACGGCCAGAATCGGGCGGCGCCGCGCGGCCAAACGCCCCCTGCGCCCGCACGAACCGCAAACTTGGCAGTTTGGTCAAGAGCCGATTTGCCGCTAGCCGATCTTGATATCACAGGCGCGACATCAGTCGGAAGGTTAGCTGATGCGCGGCGCGGGAAACTTCATCTTCATCAATCCTGTGCCGCACGCTAAACTCACGCTCCTCAAGTGGAGCCCGACATGGAAGGTCGCGGCTAAACGCAACAAGGAGGTTGCCAACATGACATTGAATCCGACCCCGGACGAAATCCGTACCATCGTCCATCGTACGTTTCTCGAGTTGGACGTCGACGAGGACGTTCTGTACGACATGGACGAGCGGATCATGCTCGACGAGGGGCGCTACGTCGCTCGCAGCTACCGCGTCGACGAGCTCTTGGCCATGTGGATGATCGACGTGGGACTCGTGCAGTTCTACGACTCGGAAGGAAACATGCTCCGCACGGTCAACCTGTTCGAGGAGATCGAACCGCACCGCATGGCGGCCTAGAACGCTTCGCCGACAGCACGCTTCAAGCCAACCTCTCCCGCGCGGGAGAGGTCTTGAAGCGGGGTTTAGTTGACCCGCAGGTCGGGCGGAACGTGCTTGATGCCCAGCGTCGAACGCCAGGCGGCATCGGCCACGAAGCGCGTGGCGCGCTTCCAGAGTTCGTCCTCGTGCCAGAAGACGTGTTCCGGCTTGGCGGGCATGACCGACCAACTGCCGCGGGCGATCTCGTTTTCCAGTTGCCCGGCCGCCCAGCCGGAATAGCCGGCGAAGAACTTGACGCTCGCGCCCGGGTCGTCGGTCTGCGCGGCGAGCGTTTCGAGCTTGTCCTTCTCGGCGCTGAAGTACAGCCCCTGCATGACTTCGATCTCGAGCAGGAACTCTTGCGTGTGCAGCGCGACCAGCGGCCCCTCGCACGGACCGCCGAGATAGATCGGCGCCTGGCGATGACACGGCGTGTCGCTGAGCTTGTTCCAGGCCTCTTCGAGCTGCGCGCTGGTGCGATGGTTGAGGATCAGCCCCAAGGCGCCTTCTTCGTTGTGGCGCACCAGCAGCACCACGCTGCGCGTGAACGGCTCGGCCAGGTCGGGCGTGGCGATCAGCAGGTGTGCTTGCAGGTAGGTCACGGTCAAACGAGCGGGTGAGAGTCGTGCGTGGCTCCCCTCAATCGTATTGCGCGGGCGGCTCGTTGGAAAGATCCGCCAGGTTCGGCCGCCGCTGCGTGGCCAATAACCAGGCCGTGGGTGCGAGCACCAGCACGATGCCAAGCAGCGATTCCGGCGCGAACGCGTGGCCGAAAAAGATAGTCTCGAAGATCATCGCGAAGGCCACTTGCGTCAGGGCCACGACCGACACTCGGGCCGGCGGTCCGGCGGCAAAGGCCTTGGTGAGGAACAGCTGGCCGGCCGTGGCACACACGCCCACGCCGGCGAGGATCAAGAGCGCTTGCGACGACTGCGGCCAGCGGTTGGGCGTGTCGTGGGGGCCGAGTACCAACAAGCTTGAGCAAACGACCAGGGCCGTGGCCGAAAAGTGGGCCACGATGGCCCGCGGATCGACGTGGCCCAGCTTGTGCAGGCCGAACATGGCGATCGAGGTGCTGAACGAGGCGGTGATCGCCACGAGAATTGGAAACAGGCCGCCGTCGTCGAAGCGCGGCTGCGCCACCAGCACGACCCCAGCGATACCTACGGCCACGGCCAGCCACGCCCCTTTGGTTGGTGCAATGCCGGCCAGCGGCCAACTTAGTAGAGTCACCCAAATCGGGAACATGTTGGTCAACGTCAGCACGTCGGAGCTGGGCAAGCGCGAAAGCGCGTAGAACGTGCACAGCAGGCTGACCGTGCCGGCCAGGCTGCGCATCCACATCACCGGCGGACGCAAGACCACCAGCGGAGCCCCGGCGTGCACGGCCAGCGCGCCGGAAATGATCAGGGCCAGGCCCGCGCGCACCGTGGCTACCACCTCCCAGTCGCAGCGCCCGGCCAGCGCATGCACCAGCGTGGCCATGGCTGAAATGCCCAGCGACCCCAGCAGCATCCACACGTAGGGCGAAATCGGTTTCGTAGTCAACCGTTCAGGTTTGGCCGGAAAGCAAGCGCACGAGGTTTCGCACGGATGGGAATCGTAACGGCGGGACGCCAACAAATCGTAGCCCACCGGCGCGCGGCGCTAAAGGGCATCAGTGCGCCACGCGAAAATGCCGCGGCGAATCGCGCGCCGCGGGGCTGGCCAGCCTCGACGGCGGCGGTCATACTCGACGGAAACACGCATGAAACTCACGCAAGCGAGGAATCTGACCCGTGAACGCGACCCTACTCCCCAAGCCGCTGCGTGGCGTCATTCCGCCGGTGGTTACACCGCTTGTCGATCGCGATACGCTCGACACCGGCGGCGCCGAGCGGCTGGTCGAGCACATTCTGGCCGGAGGGGTGCATGGGTTGTTTATCCTGGGCACGACGGGCGAAGCGCCCAGCCTGAGCTATCGATTGCGCCGCGCGTTCATTTCGCATGTCTGCCGGCAGGTCGGCGGGCGCGTGCCGGTGCTCGTGGGCGTGACCGACACGTCGTTTGTGGAAAGCGTGAACTTGGCAAAGCACGCGGCCGAGGCGGGCGCGCAGGCCGTTGTGTTGTCGGCCCCCTACTACTTTCCGGCCGGACAACCCGAGCTGCTCGAGTACGTGCAGGACATCGCCGCCGAGATGCCGCTGCCGATGTTTCTGTACAACATGCCGAGCCACACCAAGATCACCTTCGATCCGGCGACCGTGGCCGCGGCGCTCGACATTCCCGGCGTAGTGGGCATGAAGGACAGCTCGGCCCAGATGATCTACTTTCACAAGCTGAAGGCGATCTGCGCTGAGCGTCCCGACTTTTCGTTGCTGGTGGGGCCCGAGGAGCTGCTGGGCGAGTCGGTGTTGTTCGGCGCCCACGGCGGCGTGAACGGCGGAGCGAATCTTTTTCCGCGGCTGTACGTCGACCTGTACGAGGCGGCGCTGGCGCGCGACCTGGAGAAGGTGGCCGAGTTGCATGCTCGGGTGATTCATATCGGCCAGACGATCTACTCGGTTGGCAAGCACGGCTCGGCGTTTATCAAGGGGCTAAAGTGTGCGCTGTCGTGCCTCGGGGTTTGCGATGATTTCATGGCCGAGCCGTTTCATCGGTTTCGGCCAGAGCATCGGGAGCAGATTGCGGGGTATTTGGCCGAACTGGGGGCTAAGCCCCAAGTGGCGTGAACGCCCGCCGGGGCGGTGGAGGCCCGCGGGACACTCGACTCCGCGAGGCCGCTAGAGTAGCTCGGTGATAACTTCGCCGCGGTCGATCGCCGGCACGGGGCGGCCGGCGTGGTTGAGGAAGCTCACCGAGGGATCGATGCCCAGGCAGCGATAAATCGTGGCGTGCAGGTCGCACGCTTCGACCGGCCGATCCTGGGGGACTTCGCCGCGGCTATTGGTTGCGCCGACGACGCGTCCGCCGTGGATGCCGCCGCCGCCGATCAGCACGCTCATGGCATTGCCCCAATGATCGCGTCCCGGGGTGCCCATGCTGCCCGCCGGTCCGCCGTTGCCGCCGTCGTTCATGCGCGGCGTGCGGCTGAACTCGCCGCAGAGAATGACCAGCGTTTGGTCCAGCAGCCCCCGCTGATCGAGATCGGTAAACAGCGCGGACACCAGCGCGTCGACGATCGGCAGGTTGCGCTCGTAGCCCGCCTTGAGATCCCAGTGGTGGTCCCAGCCGCCCATGTGCACGGTGACCCAGGTGGAACCCGCTTCCACGAGGCGGCGGGCCAAGAGTGTGCTCTGACCCCAGGGATGCCGCCCGTACATTTCGCGCGTGGCCTCGTCCTCGACGCCGATGTCGAACGCCTGGCGGGCCGCGCCGCCTGCCACCATTTCGTAGGCCTTGTGGTCGAAGCGGTCCATCGTTTCCATGGCACCGCTTGAGTCCATGTCGCGGCGAAGGCGGTCGAAGTGCGACAACAGCGCACGGCGGTCTTCGAGCCGATCGATCGTGAGCGCGTCGCTGAGCTGGATGTTGTCGACCTTGAAGTTGGGATCGTTGGGATCGCCGTTGGTTTCAAACGGGTTATAGGCGTGGCCCAGGTAGTTGGCCCCGAAGTACCCCGGCCGCAGCCCGACGCTGGCCGCGTAGGGCACGGCTGCGTAGGCGGGCATGCCCTCGCGCCGCGGGCCGCGCAGCTTGGTGGCGATCGAGGCGATCGAGGGATACTTGCCGGTGGTGTCGCCGCCGCTGGCTCCGTCGCGCGACGTCAGCAAGTAGTGTGCGCCCGTGAAGTGGTCGCCGTTGTCGTGGTGCAGCGAGCGGATGAGCGAGAACTTGTCGGCCACCTTGGCCTGTCGGGGGAAAAGCTCACTGATCTCGATGCCCGGCACACTCGTGCGAATCGGGTTCCAGAGCCCCCGGTATTCGGCCGGAGCCTCGGGCTTCATGTCATACATGTCCAGGTGGCTGGGCCCGCCATCGAGCCAGAGCATGATGACGGCCGTGTCGCGCTGCGGACGGCCGAACTGCTGGGAGGCCTCCTTGGCCGCCAGAATCCGCGGCAGGCCGACCGAAGCCAGGCCCGCGATGCCCAACTGCACGAAACTCCGCCGCGTCAATCCGTCGCAATACTTGCGCGTCGTTCCAGCATGCACCCTGAACATGGATTCCCCCCTTGGCTCGGATGCGGCTCGATCAAAAACATATCAAGACGCTTTGATCGGAAGCGGATTCTAGCAATTCGCGATTTGAAAAGTCAATCTGGCGACTCGGCGGTCGTTCGGCGATGAACCCCACCCCACCGTGGCGGCATGGGCAGTGTGTTGAGCCTTGCGCCGCCGGTAGTTACATTGCATAGCTCTGCGTGTCCGCAGACGCATCGCTTTTGTCCACGACTTTCACGAGGATCGTTTTCATGTCCCGTTTGCCTCTCCATCTAGTCCGCACCCTGGCCGTGTTGGTCGGCCTGATGTTTGTAGCTTCCGCCCGCGGCGAGGAGCCGACCGCACTCGACAAGTACGTGGCCGAGCCCGACCCGGCCTACCGCTGGGAACTCGTTGACACGATCGAGGGCCGCGGCTTTACGACCTATGTGATCGAGATGGTGTCGCAGACGTATCTCACGACCGAGGAGGTCAACCGCACCGAGTGGAAACACTGGATGGTGATGACCAAGCCCGACGACGTGCAGAACTCGACGGGTCTGCTGGTCATCGGCGGCGGCTCCAACGGCGGCGATCCGCCCAAGGGTGCCGATCCGCTCACCGCGCAGTTGGCCCTGGGCAGCAAATCGGTGATCACCGAACTGAAGATGGTTCCCAATCAGCCTCTGGTCTTTAAAGGCGAGACCCGGAAGCGCAAGGAAGACGCGATCATCGCTTACACCTGGGACAAGTACCTTCGCACGGGCGACGAAAAGTGGCCGCTGCGGTTGCCGATGACCAAGGCCGCCGTGCGAGCGCTGGATACGATCACCGCGTTTTGTGCCTCGGACGAGGGCGGCAAGATCAAGGTCGACAAGTTCGTCGTGGCCGGCGGCTCGAAGCGCGGCTGGACGACCTGGACGACTGCCGCGGTCGACAAGCGCGTAATCGGCATCGCGCCGATCGTGATCGATATGCTCAACGTCGTGCCGTCGTTCGAGCACCACTGGCGGGCCTATGGGTTCTGGGCGCCCGCGGTCGGCGACTACGTGGCCGAGAACATCATGGACTGGAGCGGTTCACCGCAGTACGCCAAGTTGATGAAGATCGTCGAGCCGTACTCGTATCGCCATCGCTTCACGATGCCCAAGTACATTCTCAACGCCACCGGAGACCAATTCTTCCTGCCCACTTCGTCGCAGTTCTACTACGACGATCTGCCGGAGCCGAAGTTGCTGCGGTACGTGCCCAATGCCGATCACAGCATGCGGGGCACCGACGTGCCGGCCACGTTGCTGTCCTTCTACAACTCGGTCGTCGCTGGCAAGAAGCTGCCCGAGTACTCCTGGAAGGTCGGCGACGACAACTCGCTGCACGTGACGACCGCCGACAAGCCGGCGGCGGTGAAGCTGTGGCACGCCACGAACCCCGACGCCCGCGATTTCCGCGTCGACACGATCGGCAAAGTCTGGAAGAGCCAGGATCTGGAGCCGCAGGCCGACGGCACCTACGTCGGCAAAGTGGACAAGCCCGAGGAAGGCTTCACGGCGTTCATGGTCGAACTGACCTACGACAACAATCCTTCGCCGCCGCTGAAGGTGACCACGCAAGTCAACGTGGTGCCCGACGAGCTGCCGTTCGAGTACGAGCAGCCGACGCCGCCGGTCGAGGTGGAAGCCGCTGCCGGGGCAGCAGACTGAGCGCGGTAGTGAACAAAAGTGAACAAAATCGGCGTGCCTGCTCTGGCACTGCGCTTGGCAGGCACGCCGTTTTCTATGAGTCGACTGTGGCGTACCAGCCGCGCCGCGCGTATCGAGGTTCGATACGGGACTTCACCCTACGAGAATAGCTCGCGGATCACTTCACCGTGCTCGACGATCTTGATGGGTCGGCGGTCGGCGGTGACGTATTCTTCGTCGGGGTTGATTTCCAGCACGTGGCAGAACGTCTGGAAGAGGTCGCTGACGCCCACCGGCCGGTCGGTCACGTGCAGGCCGTCGGCATCGGTGGCCCCGATGATCTGTCCGCCGCGGACGCCCGCGCCGCTGAAGCCGACCTGCCAGCCTTCGGAGTAGTGCTCGCGGCCGCCGTCGGGCTTGAACTTGGGAGTGCGGCCGAACTCGCCCATCCACACCACCAGCGTGTTTTCCAGCAGCCCGCGATCGGCCAGGTCGGCCAGCAGGGTCGAGTAGGCGGGGTCGACTTCGTTGCACAACAGCGGGTTCTCGGCGAAGCCCTTTTTGTGCGTGTCCCAACCCTGGTCGCCGGTCGAGCCGGTGCTGATCACTTCGACAAAGCTGACGCCCGTCTCGACCAGCCGCCGTGCCAGGAGGCATCCCTGGCCGAATTCCGTGCGGCCGTAGGCGTCGCGCAACTTGTCGGGCTCGCCCGAAAGATCGAACACGCCCACCTGCGGGCTGAGCACCATGCGGGCCGTGCGGCGGTAGACGTCCTGCTTTTCGTCGACGGCGGCCGTGGCGCCGGTCTTGGCAAACTCGGCGTCGAGACGCTCGGCCAGGGCCAGGCGGCGGCGCACCACGTCGGCTTCGACGGGAGCTGCGACGTTCGGCGGCAGGGCGCCCGGCGTATCGACCTTGAAGGGGTTGTAGCGCACGCCCAGCACGCCGGCGTCGACGTCGCGCGTGGTGATCCGTGGCTTGCCGATCCGGACGAAGCTGGGCAGATCGCTCTCGAACCGCTCGCGGTCGCGGGCCACGACGGCGCCCCAGGTCGGATAGCGCACCGCGGGGTTGAGGTGATAGCCGGTTCGCACCAGGGCGATTGCCCGCTCGTGATCCTTTTCGTCGCTCGACATCGAGCGAATCATGGCGATGCGGTCGAGCGACTGGGCCGTTTTCGGCCAGTATTCGGCAAACTGCACGCCGGGAATCTTGGTGTGAATGGCGTGGGCCGGACCCTGGTACTTCGAGCCGGGCTTGGGATTGAACGTGTCGTACTGGCTGGGGCCGCCGTCCATCCACAACAGGATCATCGACTTGCCGGCCTTGCGCACCTCGTCGGCCTTGGCGATCAGCAGGTCGTGCCAGCCGAGGCCCATCGCGCCGGCCAGGCCGACGCCGGTGCCCAGCGAGCGGCGCAGGAAGCCGCGGCGGCTGACAACGCCCTGGGGCGACATGTGCACGTCGACAATCGGATTCTCGTGATTCATGGCTACCGTCGGGTGGTGAACTCGGCCGAGTTGACGAGGCTCCACAGCAAGTCTTCGAACGCCGCACCGCGATCGCCCAAGGACTCGACGTGCTCGCACGCCACGCGCAACTCGTCGTCGGTGGGTTTACGGGCCAGCACGCGCTCGTAGAGCACGCGGCAGGCCGCCCGGTCGTCCGTCTCTTCGGCCAGCAGCCGCGCGAGCATCGTGTCGCTCTCGGGCGAGGCATCGATTTGCGCCTGCAACTGCTCGTTGTTCATCATCCACAGCGCCTGGGCCATCGTGCGCGGTGCATCGACGGCCGAGAACGAGGGATCGGCGCCAAACACGTCGTTGACCAGATCGCGCGTGCTTTTTGGCGGAGGCGGAAAGCGAATCGCCCCGGTCGGCTCGACCTTGGGCGGGACGATATTAGGCAGTTCGATGCCCACGGCCAGGGCCGCGAAGACTTCATCGCCGCGCAGCCGCAACGGAGTCTGGTCGGCCGGCAGGTCCGTGTCGACCGTGCGCACGCCACGGCGGTAGGCGTCGCTGGTGGCGATCAGTCGAAACAGGTCCTTCACGTCGTAGCCGGTGGCCTTGAAGTGCCCGGTGAGCGCTTCGTGCACGTCGGTCCAGACGGGGGATTGCGATTCGCCCAGATCGTCGACGGGCTCGTAGAAGCCGCGTCCCATCGTGCGGGCCCAAATGCGATTTACGAACGCCTTGGCAAACCAGGGGTTCTCGCGCCCGGTGACCCAGGCGGCAAGCTCCGCCCGGCGGCGCTCGTCGCTTTCGCCCTTGTCGAGCGAGTCGCCGTCGAGAAAACTGGGCGTCATCTGGCTGCCCTTTTTGCGCGGGTCGTCCATGTCGGGCATCAGGTACTCGCCCTTCTCGGCCGAGGTGACGACCGTGCCGCCGCCGTCGTTTTGCGAGAGCTTGCTCTTGGCCCGGGCGAAGAACGCGGCCATCTCGTGAAACTGCCGACGCTCCCAGCTATCGAACGGGTGATCGTGGCACTGGGCACAGCCAATCTGCTGGCCCAGGAAAATGCGGCTGGTTTCGCTGGCCAGATTGGTCGCGTTGCCGGCGTGATACCCCACGAACGTGGCCGCCGGCACTTCGTCGACTTTGCCCTTGGCCGTGAGCAACTCATGGACGACCTGGTTCCAGGGCGTGTTCACGTTGAAGTTCTTGGTGAGCCAGTGCTTCAGCGGCTTGTAGTTCAGGTAGGTCAGCTCGGGCGGCGGCACGCGGTAAGCGATTGTGTCGCTCCAGTAGTTTGCCCAATTCTCGCCGAACTCGCGGCTGGCGAGCAAACGATCGACCGCGGCGTCGTACTTGTCGTCGCTCGATTCGTCGGCAAATTGCTGCTGCTCGGCCAGCGTGGGCTGGCGGCCGATCAGATCGAAGCTCAGGCGGCGCAAGAATCCCCGATCGTCCTGGGAAACCTCCTGCTGGGCAGCGCCGGGCTGCTTCTGGATCAGCGCATCGAGTTGTTCGACGGTCAGCCGGGCGGCGGGTTTCTCGCCGTCCGCCGCGGGTGTCACGGGCAAATCGGCGGCGTTGAGCGCCGCGGGGACCGCGACGGTCCACGCTGCACATGCCAGCGTCGAGATCAGGACTTGCGATCGCACGGGCAACACCCACTGTAACGACTGACGGCAAAACCACTTACCAACGGGCGTGCAGTATAGCCCCTTGGGAAAAGCACCGTCAACGCTTTTAAGCGGAAAAGCGAGCATGCGGCCCGAGACGTCGGGCTTCGTTAACGTGGCGCTACACGATGTAAACCGCCTCAAGAAAAACGGTTGCCGCGAAGTTGTATTCGCCGACCCAGTTGGTACACTACGTCCGTCCCTGCTGGCGGCAACGCCAGTTGTGCACGTTCCCCAGAACCTTCTCAGCGGCGGGTTCTGGGGACTTTTTTTGCGCAGAGCTGCACGACGCGACGTGCCCGCGCGCGACGAAGTCGTTGAGAATCCACGCGCGTTGCGGCAAGCCGCAATCGCACGAGGCACAAGAGCCTAGATGGCGCCTGCCAGACTTCGCTCGTCAGGCGCGCTCGGCAATCTTCTGAGCCAGCGCTTCGGCCATGCGCTGGAAGACGTCGTCCCACACGTCGAGTTGCGACTGCCGGAACAGACGGATGCTGGGATACCAGGGGCTGTCGTCGCGGTCGAGGAACCACCGCCAGTCGACGTGGGCCGACAGCGCGATCCAGGTGGGCACTTCCATGGCGCCGGCGACGTGGGCGATGGCCGTATCGGCCGTCACGACCAGGTCGAGGTGCGAAAGGATCGCCGTCGCGTCCAGAAACGCACCGTCCTCATCCCAGGTGCCAAGCTCATGCAGCTTGAACTGGCTGTCTTCGAGCTGCTCGGTGCCGGCGCCTTTCTGCAGGCTCACCAACTGCACCGGTCGAACGGCCGCTAGCGGCGCCAATTCTGCCAGCGGGAAGGAACGCTGGGCGTCGAACAGATGCTTGGGATTGCCTTGCCAGCAAACACCCACGCGGAAGCCCGGCACTTCGGCCAACTGCTGGCCCCAGCGAGCGACACGCTCCTCATCCGGCGAAAAATAGGGGCCGCGCCACAGTTGTTCCATCGACAAGCCCAGCACGCCGGGCAGGCTCATCAGCGGACAACGCACGTCGAACGCGCCGGGCGGCGTGCCGATCGGCACGAGCTGGTCGATCCCTTCGCAGCCGGCGAGGATCGGAAGCAGCGGTTCCTGGCATTCGACGACGACGGTGCCGCCCCGCTGCTTGACGAGCGGCACATACCTCACGAACTGCAGCGTGTCGCCCAAACCCTGTTCCGCGTACAGCAGGATCGTGCGGCCCTCGAGCGGCGAACCGTCCCAACGCGGCTGGTCGAACGTGCGGTTCGAGAAGCTCTTGCACTCCCAGCGGGCTTCGTACTCGGCGAATCCGCGCTCGAGTTCGCCGCGCCGCAATAGATGCGTACCCAGCGAAAAGCGTGCATCGGGTAGATTGGGGTTCAACGCCACCGCTCTTTCGTAGCACGCGCCTGCTTCGTCCAGCCGGGCTTGCGCCTGGTAGGCCGTGCCGAGATTGTTGCGGGCTTCGCCCGAGTGCGGATCGAGCGAGACGGCGGTTTCCAGCACGGCCACCGCTTCGTCGTAGCGCTTGGCGTCGCGGAGCACGCTGCCCAGGTTCAGGTGCGCGCGGGCGTACGGGGGATCGGCCTCGACGGCGGCGCGCAGGATCTCGATGGCTTCGTCGTAGCGATCGAGATGCCCCAGCACGTTGCCGAGATTGATCATGGCCTTGATATACCGCGGCCGAATCGCCAGCGCCGCGCGATACGCCGCTTCGGCCTCGTCGAGCCGATTTAACTCGCGCAGCGTGTTGGCGAGGTTGTAGTGGGCCTCGGCCGAGTCGGGATCGGCGGCGATCGCATGGCGAAAGCTGGTGACGGCCTGTTCGAGCTGGCCGTCGTTGCGCAAGGCCGTGCCGAGATTGTAGTGGACCGAAGCCGACTGCGGCGCCAACCGCACGGCGCGGCGCAAGTGCTCGACGGCCTGCGCGTAGTTGCCCAGGGCCCCATGGGCGGCGCCGAGGTGGTTGTAGTACTCGGGATTGGTCGGATTGAGCGCAATGGCCCGATCGATGGCGTCGACCGCTTCGGCGGGTCGGCCGGCCTGCACGCTCAGCGCGCCCAGCAGATGCCAGGCGTCGGCCGCATCGGGGCGATCGGCCACCACCTCGCGATAGAGGCGTTCGGCCTCGGTGAGGTTCCCCGCCCGGTGCACGGCCAGGGCCTGAGCGAGTTTGTTCTCGAGGGTCGTGGTCATGGCAGAAGGCAGAGGCGGCTCAAAGCGCTACACGTCTGGAGTGTAGCATTTTTTCCCACCGCAACCGGTGATCGGCCACGCCGTCTGTGCCCGGCGGGCAAAAAAAACGAGAGGCGGCCGCGCTTGGCGACCGCCTCTCGGGCACTCGTGCGTACGGAGGCTCTCTTGGGGAGCAAACAGTCTTCTGCGGCAATCGACGTCGAGGCGGTCGTGCGACCTCTCGGCGTGCCCCCGTCCGCCGCCAATTCAGGCTGCTATTTGATCGCCACTCGCCGGCGGCGTGGACGTAAAAACGATGCCGGGCCCGTCGACTGGTAGGGCGAATTCACAGGTGCTACATCGACGCGAGGAGCCCGGCATCGCAAGGACCCATTGGCCGAGTTGTTGGCTCGGCCACCCTTCTGTTCGTTGGCGGGGCCCGAAGATATTTCCGACTCTTCGTTCCTTTTTTCCGCCGCCGCGCTCAGCGCCGGATCAAACTGCCGCTCGGCCAGCTTTTCGGCCAGCTCGGTCCGCAGCACCGTCACGTCCTTGGGAGCTTCGATTCCCACTCGCACGGCCTGTCCTTTGATCTGCAGGATCGTAACCGTGATGTTCGGGCCGATTTGAATCTGCTGCTTCGCCTTGCGAGTAAGCACCAACATGAGAACACTCCTTTGTCGCATTGAGAGATGAGATGCTGTCAGATGTGACTGTTCCGTTGGCTAGGGGATAAAGCAGCCCGCGTGCCAAAAGTCGACGAAATCGAAAATCCAAGCCGATGCGTCTGTAAATCAACGATTTGCGCCCACGAGCTGCTGAAAGCGTACACCGCTAGTACTGTACAAATTTACAAGTCGAAGTTACAAAATCTTCACGCCGAGCCCCGAACTGCTATTGCAGCGATCGAACGCCCGGTCGGTAGAGCTTCGTTTCCCGAGACCGCGCACGTCGCTTCTCGACCGTTTAACCGGAGCCGCCGGCGATTGCGCGGAATCTCCACCCGCAGCGCCGCTCTTACGCTAGCATGCGCGAAACGCGGTTACCCGCGATTCACGATTGAGAAGAAAGCGATCGCCGCGACACTTACGCCGACTTGTTGCGCCGCGTCATTTCATCGCGCAATTTCGCAGCCAGCTCATACTGCTCGGCGGCCACGGCCTGGGCCAGTTGCTCCGAGAGGCTCGGCTTCAGGTTGTACTGCTCGCGCAGCGTATCGCGCAGCTCGTAGAGACGCTGAACCAGGTCGTCCTCTTCGTACTGGTCCTCGGCGTCGTAGTGCACGAACAGGTCGTGGAACCGCCGCAGGCCGTCGGACAGCTCGTGCATGGCGGCCTCCGGGCTCTTTTCCTCCAGCACGGCCAGCGTGGCCGCCTGGGTGCGGTGAAACAGCACAAACGGCCGGTATTGCTCGTGCGATAGCGTCCATTCTTCGCCGGGCGAGTGGTCGCGGGCGAAGTCCATGAAAGCCAGCGTGTGATCGGCGTCCTCGGTCGCCCGGCGAAACTCGCGCAGTGCCAGCCAACACACGCGGCGGTGATAGTACTGCATGAACTCGCGATCGGCCTCGGCACACTGCGTGGGGCTGAGCACCAGGTCCTCGTTCCCCTCCACTTCAGCCAGCTCGGTGAGGTAGTCGAAGTAGGTCAGCGCACCGCTGGGCCTCAGCCCGTCGGGGCGTCCGGTGATCTCGAGCTGCAATACGCCCATCTCGACGCGCATTTGCAGCACTTCACGACCATCGGAGGCCCGCACGAGTCGGGCACTGATTTCGCCAGGCTCGTAGGGCCACTCCTGCAAGATGCGATCAATGTCGTATCTGCGAGGCATGCACGACCTCGTGCTCTTAGGGACAATTCGTTCAGAGACGACAGCCTCATTATATCGGCTGGGCCAATTCGGGACCACCTGCGTCGAGGTCCAGGCGACGCACGACGTTACGAAAACCGGCCCGTTTTTTCACGTTGGCTTACCCGCATATGCGTGCAAACCGCGCCGCTATGATTGCGAGACTCGCTCGCGAGAAATGGTTCGCACTTCCCTGTCGACGCTCCCGCACCGCTCCCTCAAAGGGCGGGATCAGTCGTCGCGCACCGGACGCCGTAGCTGTTTCTTGCGAGCCTGGGCCTGCTTGGATTCCAGACGCCGCTGTTTGGCCGCACGCGAAGGCTTGGTCGGCTTGCGCTTCTTGGGCGGCACGGCTACGGAGGCGAGCATGGCGCAAAGTTTCTTGCGTGCGTCGTCCACGTTGCGGGCCTGGTCGCGGTAGCGCTGGCTGCTGACGATAATATCGCCGTCGGTGGTGATGCGGCTGCGATAACGGGCCAGGAATCGCTCCCGCACGTCGTCGGGCAGCGCCTCGCTGGTTCGTGCCCGCCACCGCAGCATGGCCTTGCTGTTGACTTTGTTGACGTTCTGGCCGCCGGGCCCCGAACTGCGCGCGAACGTCGTTTCGAGTTCCGACTCGGGAATGCGGATGCGCGAGTTGACGGTCAACATGGGAAAACGCGCGTGGCAAGGGGTGCTTGGTGAGACGCCTGGTGCAATGTTACCTTGGAGAGCTGGGTTCGGTGAATGGTTCGGCCTGTTGCGGGGAGCAGATCATGCAGCGCGTCGGTTGGTGGATCCTGTTTTTTGCCGTCACGCAGGCGTCGGCCTGCGCGGAGGAGCCTGCCGCGCGGCCCGCTGCGGCAGCGTCCTCGGCCCAGGCGGCCCCGGGCGAAGGGAGCGATTGGCCGGCTTTTCTGGGCCCCACGGCCGACAGCAAGTCGCCCGAGACGGGCATTCTCACCAAGTGGCCCGCCGAGGGGCCGCCCCTTCTCTGGAAGCTGGAGTTGGGCACCGGGTACTGCATGCCGACAATTTCCGAAGGGAGGCTGTTTCAATTTGACCGCGTCGACGACTTGGAGCGGCTGCGGTGTCTCGACGCCCGCACCGGCAAGCAGCATTGGGAATTCACCTACGAAAGCCAGTTCGAAGATCTGTACGGCTACGACAACGGTCCGCGCTCGTCGCCGGTGGTCGATGGCGACCGCGTGTACACGTTCGGCGCCGAGGGCATGCTGCACTGCTTGAACACGGTCGACGGTAAAGTGTGCTGGAAGCTCGACACGGCCGACAAGTTCGGCGTGATTCAGAACTTTTTCGGCGTGGGCAGCACGCCGGTCGTGGAGAACGACCTGCTGATCGTGATGGTGGGCGGCAGCCCGCCGGAGAGCAAGAGCGTGCCGCCGGGACAACTCGACCGCGTGGTGGGCAACGGCACCGGCATCGTGGCGTTCGACAAGATGACCGGCGAGGTGAAGTACGCGATCACCGACCAACTGGCCAGCTACGCCACGCCCAAGCTGGCGACCATCGACGGCCGGCGGTGGTGCTTTGTCTTCGCGCGCGGCGGTCTGGTCGGATTCGAACCGGCCAGCGGAAAAGTGGACTTCGAGTTTCCCTGGCGGGCCTCGCTCCTGGAAAGCGTCAATGCCAGCGACCCGGTTGTGGTCGGCAATCGCGTGTTGATTTCGGAGACGTACGGTCCCGGGGCAGCGCTGCTGGAAGTACGGCCGGGCCAGGAACCCGAAGTCGTGTGGAGCGATGCGGAGCGGCGGCGCGACAAATCGTTGCAGACGCACTGGAACACGCCGGTCTACGTCGACGGTTATGTGTACGCGTCGAGCGGCCGCCACACCGAAAACGCTGAGCTGCGCTGCGTGGAGTTCGACACCGGCAAAGTGATCTGGAGCCAGCCGGACCTGACGCGCTCGTCGCTGCTGTACGTCGACGGCCATTTCGTGTGCTTGAGCGAGGACGGCACGCTGCGGCTGGTGCGCGCCAATCCGAACAAGTACGACCCCGTGGCCGAAGTGGTGCTGCAGGATCGCCCCCCGACGGAGCCGAATCCGTTCGATTTCAAACCGCCGCGCCTGCTGCGTTATCCGGCCTGGGCGGCGCCGATCCTCTCGCAGGGGCTGCTCTACGTGCGCGGGGTCGACCGGCTGGTTTGTTTGGAGTTGATCCCCGGCAGCCGAAGCGCACAATGAACGGTACGCGGCAGTTGCTTGCAGGCGGCAGGTTCTCCCGGGCGTTAAAAGTCTGATCACACGCCGGCAATTCCGCTCGCGGCAAGCTATGGCAAACACGCGGCAATTCGATTTCGTGGTGATCGGCACCGGCCCCGGCGGAGAGGGCGCCGCGATGCGCGCCGCCAAAGGGGGTAAGCGCGTCGCCGCCGTCGAACGCTTTCAGATGGTGGGCGGCGGCTGCACGCACTGGGCCACGATCCCCAGCAAGGCCCTCCGCCAAGCCATCTACCACACCAACGTCTGCAACCAGCACACCGACTACCGCGGTCTGGAATCGCACAACCGGTTGTCGTTCCCCGAGCTGCTGGCCACGGCCAATGCGGTCATCAGCAAGCAGGTCGACTTGCGCGAAGGTTTCTACGAGCGCAACGACGTGGCGTTGATTCCCGGCACGGCGAAGTTTATCGACCCCCACACGATCGAGGTCGTGCGGCCTGGCGCAGCACTCCAGCGGATCAGCGCAGACGTGTTCGTCATTGCCTCCGGCTCGCGACCGTACCGCCCCAAGGACGTCGACTTCTCACACGCGAACATCTTCGACAGCGACACGCTGCTTTCGCTCGATCGCACGCCGGCGAGTATTACGGTCTACGGGGCCGGCGTCGTGGGGTGCGAGTATGCTTCGATGTGGCGCAACATGCAAGCGCGGGTGACCCTGGTGAACACGCGCGACCGGCTGCTGTCGTTTCTCGACGACGAGATCATCGCGGCGCTGACCTACCATCTCTCCGAAAACGGCGTGCGCATACTGCACAACGAGGACTACGAGCGCGTCGAGGGCACCGACGATGGCGTGATCCTGCATCTCGAAAGCGGCAAGAAGGTCCGCTCCGAAGTGTTGCTGTGGGCAAACGGCCGCAGCGGCAACACCGAGGACCTGGGGCTCGAAAATATCGACGTTAAGCCTAACCACCGCGGACAGATCGAGGTCAACGAGCACTACCAGACGACGCAGCCGCACATCTATGCCGTGGGCGACGTGGTCGGATACCCGTCGCTGGCCAGCGCCTCATACGATCAGGGGCGTTTTGCCGCCGGGCACTATCTCGGCGAATCGGACTACTACCTGGTCGAAGACATTCCCACGGGCATCTATACCAGCCCCGAGATTTCATCGTTGGGCAAGACCGAGCGGCAACTCACTGAGGAGAAAGTGCCATACGAAGTCGGCAAGGCCAGCTTCAAGCACCTGGCCCGGGCTCAGATCACGGGGCTCACCGCGGGCATGCTGAAGTTGTTGTTTCACCGCGAAACGCTGGCGCTGTTGGGCATTCACTGCTTTGGGCAGAACTCGGCCGAGATCGTTCACATCGGCCAGGCGATCATGGGCCAGCCGCCGCCGAACAACACGATCCGCTACTTCCTCACCACCACGTTCAACTACCCGACGATGGCCGAAGCGTATCGCGTGGCGGCCCTCAACGGCATGAACCGCGTGTTCTAACGGAGTGACGGTGGGCGAGCTTCAGCGCGCGAGGCGCACTTAGCACACCAACTGGCGGAACGCGCACTTGGAGCGTTCGAGCAGCTCGCAGTAGTCGATGCACTCGACGGCTTCGCCCATCAGTTCGACGTCGTAGTAGCCGTCGTAGCCGGCCTTCTGAATCGCGGCGACCATGTCGCCCAGCGGCAGGTTGCCCTCGCCCAGCGAGCAGCGGTTCTGCTCGTGCTCCGGCGGGGCGCTGGCATCGCCCAAATGGACGATGGCCGTATGTCTCGCCAGATCGCCGATCCGGTCGAGAATGCCCGACTCGTGGCCGAGCTGGTAAGTGTCGAACACGAGCTTGAGCTGCGAACTACCGAGGCCTTCGATGAGGTCCAGCGTCTCGTCGAGTCCGGTGAGAAACGTCCACTCGTCGGCGCAGCCGGGGTGCATCGGCTCGATGGCCAGCACCACGCCAAGGTCTTCGGCCACGGGCAGAAGGTCGCGCAAGGCACTGGCGAACAGCCGCCGGGCATGGTTCTGCGTGTGGCCGTTGCGGCCTCCGCTGTAGACGACCAGGCAGCCGGCTTCGAGCGACGAGGAGAGCGCGATGGCGTCGCGTGCGTCGGCGACCGATTCTTCGTAGGTGTGGCCGTCGCTGCCGGTGAACCCGCCGGCCCAGAGCACGTTGGACACGCGCAACCCGCTTTGATGCAGCAGGGATAGGGCCCGCTCTTCCCCGCAATCGGCCATCTTTTGCCGCCAGACGCCCACGGCGTCGATGCCGGCTTCTTTGTAGTGCTTGAGGTCTTCCTCGAATGACCAGCGATAGGTGGTCATCTCGTTGATCGACAGGCCTGCCATTGCCGTCTCCCGCGCCGGACGCGAATCCTCAAAGAAGCCGTCCCACCGTGGCCGGCCGTCGCGTGCGGCCCGCTAGTATCGGAAATCGCGCCCGTCGTGTAAAGCGAGTCAGCGGCGCGGCTGGCGGCCGGGACTTGCCGCGGTCGGCGCGGAAGGAGTTGCCGCCGGAAGAAACGGTTGCCAGGCTTGCCGATCGCCGTCTGATAGGCGGATGGCGGCTTACCGCGTCAGCCCCGCGGCCAGCGGAGCAACGTGCCAGGGTGCCACTGGCGGCCGGATGCTGGCAGCCTTTTTCTGCTCACGCGCGGGCTTTTTGGCTTTCTGGGGCTTGCCGAGGTTCCAGGCGTCGAGCCATTGCTCGCGATCCCGTTTCAGCTTGAAATCGTCCGACAGACGCTGCTCCATGTCGCGCAGGTGGCCGGCGCCGTAGAAAATGGCGATCTTCTTCTTGCCGGCGTCCAGTTGCTCGCGCAGCTTCTCGAGCGCCACCTTATTGCGCTCGGTAATGATCGTCGAACCGTCGGGGCCGTCGAGCGCCTGCATCACCCCCTCGAGGCTCTCGAACTGCTCGGCCATCACGCGCTTCAGCGCCGTCGAGCGATCGTTGTCGAAGAACGCCGATAGCAGGTCGAAATCGGACGTGGGGTTCTTCTGCGCCGACTGCTGGGCCATGGCGTGCCCCATCATGCGGAAAAACATCCCGAAAAAGCTCTCTCCGCGGTCCTCCATCGACTTGGCAAACGCGTCGGGCGACATGTCCGCATGGACCATATTGTCCTTCGTGTAGTCCACGCACTGGAGCTGATGCTCCAGCTCCAGCATGTCCTTCAGGCCGTTCTGCAGCATGGCGACCGGGTGGTTGCTCGGCTTGGTGCCCTTCTCGACGCGGGTGCCGTCGGGGGCGACGAGCTCGTAAAGCACGACGTCGTAGTCCTCGAACGCCTTGTTCAGCGCCTCGTAGTAGCTGCTTTCGCCGACGTGGACCGCGCCGACCAGGTCGACCGACACTCCCCCGCTGTCATCGGCGGGCACGAACCGCACGATCACCGTTTGCAGCGATAGCGGCTCGTCGGCCTCGTCGCGATCGATGCGGATATATTTGTGCGTTTCCGCCTGGGAATCCTCCGCTGGGGGCGTTTCGGCCCGGGCGGCCACGCTCCAGGCAGCTAGCAGCAGGAACAGCAAAGTGGTCATGCCGGCTTGGGGGGATCGGATCATGGCTGGCTTTCCTTAAATGGGAGGATCCACGCCGCGGTGCGTCGCGCAAGCGCTTCAGCGAAAGTATATGCGGGGTCTGGGGCTGCGACAAACCACCGCATGGATCGCCCACGGAGTTCGCTGCGGCCCGCACTGCGTGAGTCGGAGTGAGAGGATTCCGTAGTATATATGTGAAACTGGGATGACTTGGACGCCCAGTCTGAGGCCAGAGCTGGGTGCCTGCTGACTTCACGGCTAGGCAATTTGGCCGCCGAAGGGGCCGATATGGTTGCGCCGTGCCGCATATCTAACCCAGTTTGAAGCCGGAGTGGTGGAATGACCGGCATTTTCGGAAGAGCTTGCCTTTCTTACTTAATTCGCGTGACAGGCACGGCCGATACTACCGTCACACCCAAAGCGCGGGCACTCCGTGTTGGAGGCGCGCCTGCGCGGCAAACTCAAATGCGAGCCAAGGTGGATGGGAAAGATGTTGAGCAAACGTACGGTGATCTGGCTGACAGCTCTTGCGGCGGCCATCTTCATGGCCGGTCGAGCGATGGCGCAACCAGCGCACTCGAACCTGAGCTATCCGACTCCGCATCCAACGTACGAACACGGTTCGGCGCCATTTGCGGTGCAGTACCCGGGAAAGGACAAGTTCGTCCAGCCGTTCCACCCGGTGGGCTTCGAGCCGAAGATGGACTGGTTCGCTCCGGCCGAGACGAGCACCTACGGCCGCGGTCCGCGGCCGAACATCGGTTACTTCTTCAGCTACGAGCGCGTGTTCTGGTCGCTGGCGGCGCCGGAGCATGCACCGGTTGGCAGTGAGATTAATCCCAACATCATTCCGCCCGGCCAACAGGTTAGTATTCCGCAGTTCTTCAAGAACGGCCCCAGCCTGTACAACACGTTTATCAACGCCGAGGGTGCCTGGGGCAATCGGTGGGAACTGGGCTACATCGACACCGACGACTACGGCTGGTTGGTAAGCGTCATCGACCACGTCAGCCAGGGGCAATACAGCATCGACAACCGCCCGGCGTTTTTCCTGGGCGATCCCAACGGGCTGCTGGACGGAACCATTGCGTTTACGGAAACGGTCTCCGATAACACTCTTCCGGTCAACGCCGGCATCGTCCCCTTCCTCTTCGACGAGGTGCGGCTCGAGAACCAAACCTACCTCAACGGTGCGGAGGTCTCGCGGTTCTTTCGAGCCCGGCGCCTGCACAGCGGAGCGTATTTCGAATTGCTGTACGGCGTCCGCTGGTTCCAGCTTGCCGATACGCTGGTCGTCGAGGCCGAGGGCACTTCAGGGACGACGTCCGTGAGCTATCCCGGGCAAAATATCAACGGAACCGCGGTGGACCCGGTGACAGTTTCTTTTCCGACCAACATCCTGGACGCGAGTTTCTGGAGTCTACGTACGCAAAACAACTTGATCGGGCCTCAAATCGGGATGCGGTTCTTTAAGCAACGAGGCCGGTGGGTGACGTCCGCTTCCGCTCGCTTTCTGGCGGCGGCCAACTTCCAGAACCTGCACATGAAGACGAACCTGGGCACCAACACGATTGCGAACCAGGCCGCGTCCAACAGCAACTTCTTCACGGACTTCGTGGGCATCGGGTCTGAGAGAAGCCGCTACACCACTACCTTCTCGCCGCTGGGTGAGCTGCGTGTCGACGTGGCGTACAACGTGACGCGTGCCGTGGGGTTGAAGGTCGGCTACACCGGCATGGTCGTCGGCAACGTCTCGCGCGCCAGCACCAGCATCGACTACAATGATCCCAATCTGATCGGCATCCGCGACAACAACTTCAACGAGATCTTCTTCGTCAACGGCATCAACTTTGGCTTCGAGATCAATCGCTAGGCGCGCACCCTAAGCGCAAAAGCTCCAGGGAACCCTGGGAAAAGCGTTTCCCGGGCCGCGCCAGCCGTGCGACTGCTCGCACAACGCGCTATTGCCGCGTGCTCAATTCTCGCAGCTCGTCGAGCTCGATCATCAGCCGATGACGCAAGGGGCTCTCAGGACGCAACTCTTCGAGCAGCGCCTCTGCCTTGTCGAAAGTCTCGCTGGTCTTCTCGCCTTTGAACAGACGGGACCAGCTCCGCGAAACTTCTTGCTCAGTCAGCACGCTTTTCACCTCTCGTGGGGCACCAGGGCAATCAACCTGTTGCCCTATTCTATTTTCGATTGCCTCGCGTGGCTAGCTCTGTCATGCTTGGACCCCGTGACGCCGCCGACCGGCCGGCACCGACGGCGCCAACCGTGCCAATCAGGCAATCCAGCATGACTACGCTCGTCACCGGCGCCACCGGCCTCTTGGGCAACAACGTCGCTCGGCAACTCCTCGCAGGCGGGGACCGGGTGCGCGTGTTAGTACGGCCCCAGGCCGATTCTCGCTGCCTGGCCGACCTTCCCAGCGTCGAGGTCGTCCACGGCGACGTCCGCAACGGCGCAGAAGTCGCCCAGGCCACCCGGGGCGCCCACCGCGTGGTACACGCGGCCGCCTACGTGCACATCGGCTGGAAGGGGCTCGAAACGGCCCGCTCGGTCAACGTCGAGGGCACGCGCAACGTCGCCCAGGCGGCGCTGGCCGAGGGGGCGACCATGGTGCACGTCTCCAGCATCGATGCCCTGGGCATGCCCCGCGGCTCCGAACCGGCCGACGAGGAGACCGAGCCGGCCGGCGGCGTGCTGTGTCCCTACGTGGTCACCAAACGCGAGGCCGAGCAGGTCGTGCTCGAGCATGTCCAGCGGGGGCTGTCCGCCAGCATCGTGAATCCGGGTTTCATGATCGGCCCCTACGACTGGAAGCCCTCGTCGGGCCGCATGTTGCTTTGGGTGGCCTGCGGCTGGGGGCTGTTTGCACCGCTGGGAATCAACTGTTTTTGCGATGTCCGCGACGTGGCCGCCGGCATTCAGACTGCGCTAGAGCGCGGTCAAAGCGGGCGGCGTTACATCTTGGGCGGCCATTCGCTCTCCTATTTCCAAGCCTGGCGGATCTTCGCCGAAGTTACCGGGGCGACGCCACCGCTGTTTCCCATCGGTCCGCTGGTGCGGCGCGGCGCGGGCTACGTGGGTGACGCGGTGGCGCGGATCACCGGGCGCGAGCCCGACGTTAACAGTGCCGCCACGGCCCTGGCAGCCCAAAAGCGGCGGTTTACCAGCGCGCGAGCGGAAAGGGAGTTGGGATACGCCATCCGGCCGCTGCGTGAATCGGCCGCCGACGCCTGGAGCTGGTTTCGGCAGCACGGCTACGCCTGAACGTGCTCGCGTGCCTACCGCGCTCGGGCGGGCGAAGCGCTGCCGGCGTGCACGCCGTTGGTCGTGGCGGCGGGCTGCTTCAAGTAGCGCGTATCGATGCGCGCCAGTTCCTCGGCCACGGCCTCGACGGTGTCGCGGATCTGCTGATCGGAGTGCTCCGAAGTGATGAAGAACCGCAAGCGAGCCGCTTCTTCCTCTACGGCCGGATGCAGAATCGGCTGCACGTTGATGCCCCGGTCGAACAAGGCTTGCGCCAGCCGCAGCGTGTCGAGCGAGTTGCCCAGGATCACGGGCACGATCGGCGAGCCCTGGCTCATGCCCGTGTTCAGGCCGCGCTCGCGTGCCAGCTTCAAGAACAACTCGGAGCGATCGTGCAGCCGGGCCACGCGCTGTGGCTCGGCCTCGAGCACGCGCAAGGCGGCCAATGCCGCGGCCGTGTTCGACGGCGTCATGCCTGCGGCGAACAGGAAGCCTGGGGCCGTGTACTTGAGATATTCGATCAGTGCATGATTGCCGGCAATGTAGCCGCCGCAACTGCCCAGCGACTTGCTGAGCGTGCCCATCCAGACATCGACTTCGCGGGGGTCGATGCCGAAGTGCTCGCTGACGCCGCGGCCGCGGCGGCCGAGAATGCCCAGCGAATGGGCCTCGTCGACGTACAGCAGTGCCTTGTGGCGGCGTTTGATGTCGATGAACCGCGGCACGTCGGAGATGTCGCCGTCCATGCTGTACACGCCCTCGATGGCGATCACTACCCGGCGATAGGCACCGCGCAGCTCCTCGAGCAGCGCGTCGAGCGCTTTGCAGTCGTTGTGCGGGAAGGCGCGGCGGCGGGCGCCGGACAAAATCGCTCCCTGAACGATGCTGTTGTGCGCCAAGGCGTCGTGCAGGATCAGGTCACCGGGGCCCAGCAGGTGCCCCAACGTCGTTTCGTTGGTGCTGTGTCCGCCGACAAAGGCCAGGGCCGCATCGACGCCGATGAAATCAGCGATGGCCTGTTCGAGCTCGCCGTGAATGGGCTTCTCGCCCGAAACGAGCCGGCTGGCCGAGACGCTGGTGCCGTAACGTTCGATGGCCCGCTTGACGGCGGCCACTACGCGCGGCTCGCCCGAGGTGCCGATGTAGTTGTAGCTGGAAAAGCTAACCATCTCCCGGCCGTCGATCAGCGTCGTGTCGTTGATCACGCGCTCGTGCACGGTGAAGAACGGGTTGCGGTAACCGGCCGAGTACGATGCTTCCATCTGCTGCTTGAGCCGCTTGTATTCCGGGAAGCATTCGAAGCGGTACGCTTCCTCGGGAATCTCCTCGCTGGCGGCGCGCTCTTCGCGAGCCCGGGGCGTTTTGCCCAGGTAGGTCTCCACCGCGGCGGCGACTTCGCGCACCGTCTCGATTTGCGGCAGGACGTCTTCGGGGAACCGACCGCCGTAGGTCTCTTCCAGTGCCGCGACGATTTCCATCCGCTCCAGCGAATCGAGCCCCAGCTCGACGATCGAGCTATCGATCGAGAGGCCTACGGCGCGCTCCTTGGCCACAGCGCGGACATGCTCCAAGACGATTTCCACCGTGGTCATCTCCGCCTGGGTCCGCGTCGACTTCCCATTGGCATCGCGGGCCGGAGAGGCGTGCGCCGGGTCGCGCCGTGCGCCGCGTGCGAGGCCTGCCGCGGCTTTGTCCGAGGCGGGAGATTGGGCGGCCGGCTGGGCCGCCGGAGCGGCACTCCAACTGCGCCACAAGGCCACGGACGGCAACGAGCCATCGATAAAGGCCTGACGGCAGGCGTGCCGCTGGATCTTGCCGCTGGAGGTTTTGGGGATCGTGCCCGCCTTCATCAGCGCCACGCCGTCGAGATTCAGCTCGTGCTCGGCCGAAACCGCGCGGCGGATCGCTTCGATTACACCGTCGAGCTCTTCCAGCGGTCCGCGCTCGATTTCCTGCACCAGCACCAAACGATCGACGCCGTCGACTTCGGCCACAAAGGCGGCTCCGTTGCCCTGCCGCACTCGGGCATGACTGCGGTCGGCCGTGGCTTCGATATCCTGCGGATAGTGATTCAGGCCGCGGATGATAATCAGGTCTTTCAGCCGGCCGGTGACGAACAACTCGCCGTCCTGGATGAATCCGAGGTCGCCGGTGCGCAGATACGGGCCTTCGCCCGTGTCCTTCAGGTAGGCCTTGAACGTGCGCTCGGTCTCTTCTGGTCGTTTCCAGTATCCTTGGGCAACGCTGGGACCGCTGACCCAAATCTCGCCGACCTGGTCGGGCGGCTGCGTCGTCATGTGTTCGGGGTGGGCGATCAGAATGCTTTGATCGAGCAGCTTGCCGCCGCTGCCGACCAATTCGCGAGCGCCGTCCTCGTCGGACAGGGCATCGACGACGTGGTTGTTCTCCAAGGCTTCCGAATCGAAGGTGCGCACCACCGGCAAGGCCGCCTTGAAGCCGCCGGTGACGATCAACGTGGCCTCGGCCATGCCGTAGCAGGGATAGAAGGCTGTGCGGCGGAACCCGGCCGGCTCGAACATCCTCGAAAACGCGTCGATCGTCTCGGCCCGAACCGGCTCGGCGCCGTTGAACGCCAGGTTCCAACTCGACAGATCGAGCGTGGCCCGCTGCTCGGGCGTGACTTTCTTCACGCACAGGTCGTAGGCGAAATTGGGCCCGCCGCTGATCGTGGCCCGATAGCGCGAGATGGCCTTCAGCCAGCGCAGCGGCTTCTGCAGGAAGGCCATCGGGCTCATCAGCACGTTGGGCCGACCGATGTACAGCGGCTGCAAAATGCCGCCGATCAGCCCCATATCGTGATAGCTGGGCAGCCAGAAAACGCCGCCGCCGCTGCGCGTGTGCTCGAAGGCATAGGCGATCGAGGCCGAATTGTGCATCAGGTTGGCATGCGTCAGCATCACGCCCTTGGGCACGCCGGTCGATCCCGAGGTGTACTGCAGAAAGGCCAGCGTGTCGCCGTGCACGTCGGGCGATTGCCACTGGTTTTCAATCTTCTCCGGCAACTGGTCGGTGCACAGCCACTCGATCTTCGTCAGATCCGGCGTCTGGTCGAGCACCGGCTGCACGCGTTCCCAAACGGCGAACGTCGTCAGCGCCACGCGGGCATCGGCATCGTCGGCAATGCTCTGGATACGCGTGAGCGATCGATTCCTCCGGGGCGGATACGCGGGCACGGCCACGACGCCCGCGTATAGACAACCGAAGAACGCCGCGATGAAGTCGAGACCGGCCGGATACAGCAGCAGGGCCCGCTCGCCGGCGAGGTTCATTTCCTGCAGCCGGGCCGCGACGGCGCGGGCCTGGCGATCGAGCTCGCGGTAGGTCAGTTCAACTTCGTCGGTCTCGCCGTCAAGCAGGTAGATGAACGCCCGATCGCGCGGTTGGTGCGACGCACGGTGCTGGACGAGTTCAACGAGGTTCGAAGGACCGAAGAACGATCCCGGCAATTGATCCAAATGCACGGCGATACCGTCAATTCACAGGTGCGGGAGGAGGCCCAAGGCCGGATGCGGGCGCGCTATGACCTATTCCTACCATCGGCCGCTGCCACCGCAGGCACGAAGCCTCTTGCGTCGCACGGTATGTTCGATACGGGCAACCCGCCTGTCCACGACAAGCGTCAAAAACTGCCACCTACCCGTGTCGATTCCCGGGCTCGAAAACCGGTAGATACCGACGAGCCAAGCTAATCGGCACAAAATACCACGTTTGCCAGTTTTGTTCAAACTCCCTCGCGGGACACGCAGAAATCCTCGGAGATGGCGCTAGCCGCAATCGGCCCTTAGGACCAGTCGAGGCCCGTAAGCTTGCGAATCCGGCTCTCGTAGTCCCCAATCAACCCTCCAATGACGCTCCAGTCGCCCTGCCGGAAGATCTCGATATCGCCCTGGGGATTGATGCGAATCTTGCTCTGGTTGTCGACGCCCGCGGCCTGCAGGTCGGAAACCTCGTCGTTGCCGACGAGCTGCAAGAGCGTGGCCCCGTTGATTTCCACGAATTTCATGCGGTGAATTTCCAGAAGACTGGGTTGCGACGGCGCTCGGCCGACGTGTGCCCACATGATATCCGATCGGTCGCTCCGATTGAACAACTTCGAGGGCGACTTCTCGCGCCACTACTCGGGTGGCAAGGCGGATTGCACGGCCGCCGCCAGCCTCAAGAACGCCGGCACGTCGAGCTGTTCGGCCCGGATTTCGCCCCGCAGATCGAGCGCCGCGAGAATCTCGTCGACTTGCGGCTTGTCGAGCCGCCCCGAATAGGTGCTGAGCATCACACCCCGCAAGAACTTCCGCCGGTGCAGGAACATCGACCGCACGAAGTCGTGAAAAAATGCCAGGTCGGCGATGGCGTCGCGCCGCGGGCGGTCGACTTCGAGGTGGATGATCGCCGAAGTCACTTTCGGGCGGGGCCAGAAGACGCTCGGAGCCAGCGTGCGCACGATCTCGGTGCGGCATTGGCACTGAATCCACACGCTCAGCGCCCCGTAGTCCTTCGAGCCAGGAGTGGCAACCATACGGTCAGCTACCTCCTTTTGCACGGTGACGGTCATCGCCGCCGGCACGATCGTCGAGGAGAGCAGGTTGGCGATTACGGGCGTGGCCACGTTGTAGGGCAGATTGGCCACGAGCTTCAGCCGCCGGGCGTCGTGGACCGCCAACTGCCGCTCGACTTCGGCCACGACATCCGGATTGAGGTTGCTCTTGTTCTTCAGCGCGTCGGCCCGCAACAGCGTGACGTTGGGGTGCGCGATCAACTCCTCGCGGGCCAATTGATGCAGTTGATGGTCGATTTCGACGCTTACGACGGCGCCTGCCAGCGGAGCCATGAGATCGGTCAAAGCGCCGGTGCCAGTGCCGACCTCGAACACGACGTCGCGCTGGTCGAGCGCGGCGCGATCGACCAGCAGCCGCAACAGATTCCCCTCGATGAGAAAGTTTTGCCCGTGCCGGGTGTTGAGCCGGATGCCGGCTTCGGAGAAGCGCTTGGCGAGGTACGAGATCGTTTGCGTGTTGGAAGTGGGCGGCATGAACGACCCTGGGGCTGCCTTTGGCTGCGACTGCTCTAGCCGGGCTGCGCGGTGTCGAGCTGTTTCTGCGCGTACTTGGCCAACAGATCGGTCTCGAGATTCACGCGATCGCCGGGGCAAAGCTTGCCCAACGTCGTGGCCGCGATCGTGTGGGGAATCAGAGCCACGCTGAAACGATCGGCCTCGACCTCGACCAACGTGAGGCTCACGCCGTCGACGGCCACGGATCCCTTGCTGACGATATAGCGACCCAATTCAGGCGGAAAGCGGAACCAGAAGGTGGACCATTCGCCCTCGTCGTTCCGCGCGTCGAGCGTGGCCAGGCCCTCGACGTGCCCGGTGACGAAGTGCCCGCCGAGCGTGTCGCCCACGCGCAGCGACGGCTCGAGGTTCAGCTCGCTGCCGGGCTTGAGTTCCCCCAGGTTTGTGCGTGCCAGCGTCTCGGGGCCGGCTTCAAAGCTGAGCGTCTCGCCATCGAGCGCGACCACCGTGAGGCAGCAGCCGTTCAGCGCGATGCTGTCTCCGATTGCCGCCTGCGCAGCGATCTCGCGGGCCGCGACGCACAGACGCTTGCCGAGGCCCTCGGCCTGGACGTCGCGTACTTCGGCCAGCGCTTGAACCAGTCCCGTGAACATCGCGGTCACACCCCGCTCGTGTGCAAGCTAGAAAATCGGGTCGTGCGACGGGCGCTTCAGGAACAGGCGTTCCCAGGCGTATCGCAGCGGCGAGTAGAGCACCAGAAAACAGCCGATCACCGGCACCGAATACCAGCGAATCGACATGATGGCCACGAACGCGAACACCAGCAGTACCACGTGGCCGAAGCTCCGCTGGCCGCGAAACACCTGGTTCACCACGTGCGGATAGGGAATCCGAGAGACCATCAACAGCGCCGTGAGCAGCGCGAAAAACGGCAAGCCCATCTGCACGGCGTGGTCGAGCTCTTCGTGATAGACGAACAGCGTGCCATCGCGGCGCAGCTCGTAGAACATGATGCCAAAGCCCGCGATCGCCGCGGCGGCCGCCGGCGAGGGCAGGCCCTGGAACTGCATGTGGTCGTCTTCGGTGGCGGTTTCGACGTTGAAGCGCGCCAGCCGCAGTGCCGCGCAAGCGGCGAATGCCGCCGCGATCAACCAGATCGTGTCGTGTGAATAGGCAAACGCCGGACACATCTTTACCAGTAAGAACCCCGGTGCCACCCCGAAGGACACCACGTCGCATAAGCTGTCTAACTGGGCTCCAAAGTCGCTGGTAGAGCGGGCCAGCCGGGCCACCTGGCCGTCGAGCGCGTCGAAGATCATGGCCAGGAAAATCAGCCAGCCGCTCAGCATGATATTGTGCGTGTCGTTCGCAGGATCGAGCTGTCGCATGACCCGCGTCGGATTGACGAACGAAATCTTGTCGACCTCCGCGGGGATGTCGGTCGACGTGGGCCGATCGACGCGCGCGGCGACAACGATCGCGAAGAAGCCGCAGACCAGATTGGCCAGCGTGAACACCGTGGGGAACACGGCGACGGTGCGAATGCGATTCATGCGTCGTTCCTGGGAGCCTCGACGTTCGTGCCCGCCGCGTAGCGGGCCAGCACGGTGCTACCGCCTTTTACCTTCTGTCCCACGCGGGTCAGCACTTCCAGGCCGGCCTCGTCGGGCAAAACAAGCTCGGTGCGCGAGCCCAGTTTGATCATACCGAATTTGTGGCCCCGCGCGACGAGCTCACCGCTACGCAAGTTGCAGACGATGCGGCGTGCGATCAGACCGGCGATCTGCCGCACCACCATCCGCCGCCGCGGCGAGTCGGTCGTCTCGAGCCCGATCGTCAGGTTTTCGTTCTTGAGCGCGCTCTCGGGGTTCAGCGCGTTGAGGAACAAGCCGGGCTCGTAGCGCAGTCGAATCACCCGCGCCGCGGCCGGCGCCCGATTGATGTGCACGTTGAAGATCGACAGGAAGATGCCGATCCGCACGGCGGGTCCGCCCACAAAGGGATCGTGGTCCAGCCGGGCCACCTCGGCGATCGTGCCGTCGGCCGGCGATACCAACAAACCCGGCTCCTGGGGCACGCTGCGCGGTGGGTCGCGAAAGAAGTAGAGCACGAAGGCCAACAGCACCGCCGGCACCAAAGCCAGCGCCGGGTGGAACCATCCGCCCACCAGTAGAAGCACGAATAGCGGCCAGCCCATGAGTTGCAACTCGGCCAGGCCCCAGCGGGCGAACGGCAGTCGCTCGCGCCAGCGAAACGGATCGTCCGCCGGGTCCCAGTCGCAGGTGCACTGGTTGCGGCAGTACTTGAGATCGCGGGGATCGAGAATCGCGTGCGGCGCGCCCTCGTCGGAACCCTGACGCAGGGCGGCCATCCGTGCGACGTAACCGCGGCGAAAAGTTTGCAGGTACCAGCGGCGCAAGCGGCCCCAGGCCAACTCGACCGAGTAGCAGAATCCGCCGCCGGGCTGCGCGCTGCGCAGATTGTCCGGCAGCGGCTCCGGTGCCAGTTCGGTGGGTTGGGATTCGATTCGGCTCATGTGCTAGGGGCGACGACTTCGCGGGCGGCGGCAATCCTGCCATCCTATCCGTCGTCGGCGGAGTTGAGAAGGAACGACTTTCCCCGCCGTAGGCGAGCACCGGACCTCTGCAGGTGACCCGACGGCGGCGTTTTGCCTATACTTGACTGGCGCAGGGGACCGGCGTCCCCAACGGCGCTAGCACCGCCGCGCTGCGCTCCCATTCTCCTAGGCGAAGCCCACTCCATGCGTGAATTGCTCGATGAACTCACCGCTGCGATCGCTCGCGGCAACGGCGTGGCCTGCTGCCGACTGGTGGAGACGCGCGGTTCGACCCCGCAGAAACCGGGTGCCGCGATGCTCGTCTTTCCCGACGGCTCGCAAGCGGGCACGCTCGGCGGAGGCTGTGTCGAGGCCGAGGTCAAGCGTCAGGCCCTGGCCACCCTGGGCCGCGGCAACGCCGAGGTGGTGAAGTTCCAACTCGACGACGACTACGGCTGGGACGACGGCCTGATCTGCGGCGGACGCATGCAGGTGCTCATCGATCCGCTGGCCGCGACCCCCGATCGCGAGTACGTGGCGCGGCTCCAGGCCCTGGCCCGCGACGGCATGGGGGCGACCGAGGCGATTGTCTTCGACGCCGAGGCCAGTGGATTGCCGGCCGGCGCAAGCTACTTGTTCGACGCCGAGGGGGCGCTGGCGGCAAGCGTTCGCGGTCCAGTCGAGGGTGGCGCAGCCCCGCAAGCGGTGCGCGACGGCCTGAAATCGCTCCAGGAACGTCCGCGGCCGTATGCCGCCGGCGGCATCGCATATCTGCCGTTGCTCTCCCGGTGCCGGCTGGTGATTGTCGGCGGCGGCCACGTCGGCCAGGCCGTGGCGGCGCTGGCGGCCGACCTGGACTTCGACGTATGGGTCGTCGACGATCGGGCCGAGTTCGTCACGCCCGAGCGTTTTCCCAAGGCCGAGCGGCGGATCGCCGGCACCATGGGCGACGTGCTCCCGGGGCTGGAAATTACGCCCAACACCTACTGTCTGATTGTGACCCGCGGCCACAACCACGACGAAGAGGCGCTCTACCACCTGATCGATCGCAAGGCCCGCTACCTGGGCATGATTGGCAGCAAACGAAAGATCAAGCTGATCTTCGACGACTTACGGGCCGAGGGCATTTCGGCCGAGTCGCTGGGCGAAGTGTACGCACCGGTCGGGCTGGATATCGGTTCGCAGACCGTAATGGAAATTGCCGTCAGCATCGCCGCCGAACTGATCGCTCACCGCAACCTGGGTATTGCCGGCCACCATACGCGGCAGCGGGCCGCCGTGGCCGGCTGAGCCGCGCCGGAGCGTTCTCTCGAAATGCGCAGCTTCGCCATCATTCCCGCCGCAGGCCGCAGCCGCAGGATGGGACAGCCGAAGCTCCTCATGCCCTGGGGTGAATCAACCGTCATCGATCGCGTGCTGGAAGCCTGGCAGGCCAGCGCCGTCGAGGCCGTCGTTGCCGTCGTGCATCCCGACGATCGAGAACTGATGGGCCGCTGCCTGGCCGGCGGGGCGGTCGTCGTCCAGCCTAGCGAGCCGCCGGCGGAGATGAAGGACTCGATCCTTTGGGGTTTGAAGCGGCTGGAAGACTACGGTCTCGAAGACGGCGACGCTTGGCTCGCGGCGCCAGCCGACATGCCGGCTCTGAGCTCGTCGCTGATCGACCGTGTGATCGAGGCCTACGCGAACGACCGGCGCGACAAGCCGCACATCTGGGCCCCGCGGCACGGTGAGAAGCGCGGCCACCCGGTGCTCTTCCCGTGGTCGCTGGCCGCCGAGGTCGCGCAATTGGGGCCCGACGAAGGCCTGAACGTGCTGGTGGACCGATACGAGTCGCGGCCGGTCGACGTGGAGGACCGGGCGATTGTCGAGGATTTCGACACGCCCCAGGAATACGACCGATTGCGCTCGCAGCTCGAACCGTAGCTCCCCCCCAAGCAGACGATCGGCGTATAATGACGGAGTTCCGCCGCGATCCGACGCGCTTGTTCGTACCAGGCAAAGAAGAGGCCCCCGCGGGGCACGCCGCATGAATGCAGGCTCCCACCATCCCGCCACGCGACTGCTTTGCTGCGCCCTGTCGTGCATCGTCGCAATAGGGGCCGTGCAACTCAGCGGATGCAATCGGTCGCAATCCAAGACAGGCGCGGCCAAGGTCAAGGAAAAGAAGCCGTTGCCGCCGTTCGAGCCGCTGCGCGTCTTCGTCGAACCGAACGAGCGCTCGTCGTTCAATCCCGGTCCCAAGGACAGCGCCCGGATCGTCAATGTGCTCAAGCCGGGCCATTGGAGCGGCATTCTGCTGCAGACCCAGGCCAACACGAAGGAGTTTACCGGCACGCTCTCGAGCGCCCCGCAGAACGCGCAGCGGCGCCCGCTCGAACTGGAGCAGAGCCCCTATTGGGTATCGACGATGCGCCGCGTGACGTTACCCAAGGGCCAGCAGAAGCAGTTTGAGTCGCTGTTCTTCGCTCCCCGCCCCCGCCCGGAGTCGACCACCAAGGCGTCGACCTGGATCGCTAATCGGCTGAGCGGTTCGGGCCAGGGACTCCAGGCGCAGCCGGAACCCGTGTTGCACATGCCTAGCTACCAGTACCACATGGTCGTTCTGGCGCCGCAGCCCGCGCGGTATCGCTACTTGAACGGGCTGAGCTGCGTGCGACCCCGCACCAACGCCGCGCTGATCAGTCCGCTCGACCGCGCCTACTATCGGGTGGAGTTTCCGCCGGTCGACGCGCCATTGGCGCTACCGAGTCATCCGCTCTGCTGGACCAGCATCGCGTACATCGTGTGGGACGACGTGCTGCCCGACGCGTTGACGCCCGAGCAGCAGCAGGCGATGGTCGACTGGCTGCATTGGGGCGGCGCGTTGATCGTCAGCGGGCCCGACTCGCTGGACAAGCTCGCCGGGTCGTTTCTGGCCGACTACCTACCCGCCAAGGTGGGTAGCTCGGGGCCGCTGCAGGCCGACAAGCTCGCCGAGTTGCACGACGCGTGGCGCGTGCGCGGGGACGGGAGCGAATCGCTCGCAGCGCGCGAGGGGCGCACCTGGTCGGGAGTGGAACTCGTCAAGCACACCGAAGCTACCGCCGTGCCGAACACGGCCGAACTAATTGTCGAGCGACGTATTGGACGAGGCCGCGTGTTGGTGACGGCGTTTCGTCTGGCCGAGCCGGAGTTGGCCGGGTGGCGCAGCTTCGACAGCATGTTCAACGCCTGCATTTTAGGGCGGCCGCCGCGTCTTCATGCCGAGATCGGCGATCGATTCGCCTATCGGGGGTCGCGCGAGCACGACGCCTTCGACGCCAGGCTCAGTAGCGGCGTGCGGTTTTTCAGCCGCGACGTGCCGGACGCCAACGTGAAGTCGCGCAACGAAATTACCGATGCGCTCGACGACGCCTCGGCAATGCGGTTCCAAGGAGTGACGGACCTCGAGTTCCAGACGCAGATCGCCGAATCGAAACTGATCGACGAGCTTAAGGCCAATGCCGGAGTGGCGGGCTGGAACGACTTCAGCCCCGTCGCCTCCGCCGCGCGGGCAACGTTGCGCGACGCAGCGGGCATTTCCGTGCCGAAGCGCTCGTTCGTGTTGAAGATGATCGGCCTGTACCTGATCGTGGTCGTTCCGGTCAACTGGCTGGTATTTCGCCTGCTGGGCCGGATCGAATGGGCCTGGGTGGCCGTGCCCGTCGTCGCACTGGTGTGGGGTGTGGTCGTCGTGTGGGCCGCGCAGCTCGACATCGGATTCGCCCGCGCCGAGACCGAGGTCTCGGTGCTGGAGATGCAGCCCGGCTATCCGCGCGGACACCTGACCCGTTACACGGCCCTGTACAGCTCGCTGTCCACGGGGTACGAATTGGGTTTCGACGACCCGTCGGCGCTGGCTTTGCCGTTCGCTACGGAGGTTTCGCTGGCGAACGTCTCGTCCCGCGAGGTCACCTTCACCGCGCTGGGCGATCACGAACTCGACGGCTACAACGTGCCTTCGAACTCCACCGGGATGGTCCATAGCGAACAGATGTGCGAGCTGGGGGGCGAGATCGAGTGGGACGCGCCCCCGGACATGGTTCCGTCGCTGATCAACGGCACGCAGTGGAAACTCTCCGGCGCCGTTGTGTTGTCGCGGCGACCAGCCACTCGTGGCGAGCCGACTTACAAAATGGCCTTGCTGGGCGACCTGGAGCCGGGGGCCAAGGTCGACGTATCGCTGGTGTCCTACGACAAACAGCGATTGGCCGACTACCGCGCCGCGAATCCACGCACCGCCAAGTCAGCCAACGGCGAGCTGAGCCTCGCGCATCTGCTCGCGCTGGCCGAAGACATCGAATCGCTCGAGCCGGGCGACGTGCGACTGGTTGCCTGGCACGATGGGCGGCTGGACGGGATTCGCGTGCAGCCCTCGTCGAGTCAATCGCGGGCCGCGACGCTCGCCGTCGCGCACCTGGTACATGCCTCGCGCACCACACCGCAGCGCGACGTCAACCTCCGGCCCCAGCGGCCCGAGGACGATTTGTTTTTCGAAGCTGCCGAGCCGGCCAGCGCGCCTTAGTTTCGATCCCCGGCGTCGAGACCGGGCGGATGCCGATGATCGAGATCACCGACTTTGCCAAGCAGTACGGCGAGTTCACGGCCGTCGAAGGGTTGAACCTGCAGATTGCCGCCGGCGAGATGTTTGGCTTCATCGGCCCCAACGGCGCGGGTAAGAGCACCACGATCCGCTTTCTGGCCACGCTTTTGAAAGCCACCCGCGGCGAGGGCGTCATCAACGGCCACAGCGTCACCAAAGACCCGCTCTCGGTGCGCAAGAGCGTCGGCTACATGCCCGACAACTTTGGCGTGTACGACGGCATGAAGGTGTGGGAATTCCTCGACTTCTTCGCCGTGGCCTACCAGATTCCCCGCTCGCGGCGCAAAGCCGTGATCGGCGACGTGCTGGAACTGCTCGACCTGATGCACAAGCGCGACGATTTCGTCAACGGCCTGTCGCGGGGCATGAAGCAGCGGCTGTGCCTGGCCAAGACGCTGGTGCACGACCCGCCGGTGCTGATCCTCGACGAGCCGTCGAGCGGTCTCGATCCGCGGGCTCGGCTCGAGGTGAAGGCGCTGTTGCGCGAGTTGCGGCGGATGGGCAAGACCATTCTGATCTCGAGCCACATTCTGACCGAGCTGGCCGATTGCTGCACGTCGATCGGCATCATCGAGCGCGGTCAGTTGCTGATGCACGGCCCGATCCAGGACGTCTATCGCCGCATCCGCCGCAATCGTCACGTCGAGGTCAAGTTTATCGACGGCATGGAGGCCGGCCTCTCGGTGATTCGCAGCAACCCGCACACGCGCGACGTGCAGGTCGAGGACCATCGCGTGCAGGTGGAGCTCGAAACCGACGACGAGGGCGTCTACAACCTGATGTGCCAACTCACGGGCAGCGGAGCCCGGCTGCGCTCGTTTCACGAGAAAGAGCCTACGCTGGAAGACGTGTTCATGCTTGTCACCAAGGGCCTGGTCACGTAGGGCCGCGGCGGACAACGCTCGCCGAGCGGCGATGCGATTTCGCGCATGCGAGAATGCGCCGGTGGCATCTGTGGTTCCCGGAGGCGATGATTGAGGCGGTTCTCCCCGCCCCCGCGCCCTCTGCGAGTGCCCGCCATGCCCGCCTTCGACGACTCGGAACACACCAACAGCGTGCCGGACAAGTTGCGGCTGCTTCAAGCGGCTTTCCAGTCGGGCCGATTCGACCTGGGGATGTCGCTGGCCGAATCGATCAAGGAGACGCTCCGGTTCGAGCGCCAGGTGCAGTCGCCCGCGGAAGAACCGGTCGTTGCGGCAGATCGCGCGATTGCCGTGGGCGAACTTCCCGGGCCGTGGGCCGATTGGGCGCGGGGCTGGAAGCACTGCCGAGTGCTCGACCTGTTCGAAACGGTGGGCATCGAGCGCCGCGGCGAGCCGGTCGACTTGGCCTGGGCCGTGCTGGATAGCCAGGCCACGGATTTGGGCCGCGAGCTGCGCGTGGCCCGGCTCGACTCGGCCAAGGGAACGCTGCACGAGTTGCCCTCGCAAGTCTATGCCGAGAGCCGCGGCGGCGGGCAGCGCCGCTGCCGCCTGGTGTTTGCCGCCGACGTGCCCGCTCATGGGCAGGCCACGTATTTCGTCTTTCACGACAATCCGCACGCCGAGCGGCCCGACTACACTACCGACTTGCACACCGCGGGCGAAGGCTACAGGCTCGACATCGACAACCGTCACTACCAGGCCCAACTGTCGCGCCAGTCGGGTCAACTCGAGCGGCTCATCTACAAGCGGCAGCACGGACTGGAACTCTACGCCGGAGGCAAGGGGCACGGCGAGCCGCCGGGCATCGATTGGGCGCACGACTACGTCGACCGCGGCGGCTTTCAGAAACTGCGGATGCGAAACTGGGCCGAGTGTCCGAACTATGAAGTGGTGCGCGGCCCGTTGTGCGTGCAGGTGCGGCGATGGGGCTTTCCCCACAGCCCGATCCATCCGGTGTTCACGCCCAGCCGGATTCACATGGACCAGACGTATACGTTTTATGCCGCCCTGCCCTACTTCTTCAAGCAGAGCCGCTTCGACGTCGTGGCCGACGTCGACATCGAAGCGATGCGCGACGACGAGTGGGTCTTGTCGGGCTACTCGTTTACCGACCTGCTGTGGATCGATGCGCAGGGAAAGATTCACGAAGGACCTGTGCCGGCGAGCGAGATGACGAACCTGTGGGGTGTCGGCTTCTACCACGCGCAAAGCCGCGACGCATTTGTCGCCTTATGGCTGGAACATGAGGGCGACGGCGTCAGTGTCTCGCACGGCGGCGCGCCGACCTTGCACTACGACGGCCACGGCCAGCTTTGGAGCCGATATCCGGCCGAGCGCACGAGCTTGAAGGCCGGCACTTCGCTACGGCAGCGCAACGCGTATCTGGTCTCGCCCTACGAGACCGAGGGGGGCGACAGGCAGATCGAGCAGTTGCGCCACCGTTTGCTGCACCCCTGCGACGCGCGTGCCGGCGAGCCGCCGCGCGTGGATGCGAAATCGACCGTGGGCACGCTGGCTCGATTCGGCGAAACGCGGGACACCGCCCCGTTGAAATCGGCCATCTGGGAAGCACTGCGGGGCGTGCGCGACGAACAACTCTATACGATCGATGCCAATGTGGTCGACATGGGCTACGTGTACGACGTGCGCGAGCGCGACGGCGTGGTGACGGTCGTCGTGACGATGCCTCATCGCGGCCGGCCCGTGATCGAGTTTCTGGAAAGTGCCGGCGGCGGCCGGGTCGACGAGGGGATTCGCGAGCGTGTGGCAAGGATCGCCGGCGTGCGCGACGTGCTGGTCGAGGCGACGTGGAATCCCGCCTGGAGCGTATCGCGTTTGACCGATGCGGGACGCCGGGCACTGGGGTTGGACGCGTAACGGAGCCGCGCCCGCGTATTGGGGGCTTGCGCCGAGCGGGTTTTCGGCCTGGGCAAGCTATAAGCCGCCGTGATGCTGGGCCCCCGAATTCCTAGACCTGGGATGCATCGGCGGTTACAATCGAACGCTACGGCCTGCCTGATAAGCTTCCTTCCTGACTTGGGTTTCCGGACCCCTCGCCCCTCGAGGCGTTTGCATGTGGCGGACAGGTTCATTCCCCGGTGTCTGGGCGACGCTCTTGTGTCTGGCGGTTCTGGCCGGCTGCAATCGCCACGTCGCCGAGAAGGCTCCGCCCAAGAAAGCCCCGGCGGCCGAGCCCGAGCAGACCGTGCAAGTGGTCGAGGCCAAGCTGCAGCCCTGGCCGAGTGTGGTTCGCGCCCAGGGCACGCTCATCGAGGACGAGTACGCTCTGCTGGGTGCCAAGGTGGCCGGCCGCGTCAAGGAAGTGCTCGTGGACATCGGCACAAGCGTCTCCGAAGGCCAGACGGTCGCCGTGCTGGACGACGAAGAGTTCGACTTGAAAGTGCAGCAGGCCGAGGCCCAGGTGGCACAGGCTCGCGCGACGCTGGGGCTCAAGCAGGGAGTGCCCGACGACAAGCTCGATCCGTTGCGGGCGGCTCCGGTGTTGCAGGAGCGGGCCATGCTGGAGGAGGCCCGATTCAACGTCCAGCGCGTCAAGGGGCTGATCGGCAAGGGAATCGTGACGCAAGAAGAAATCCAGGCCCGCGAATCGGCCCAGCGCGTGGCCGAGGCACGCTTCGCCGCGGCGCTCAATTCGGTGCAGGAACAGATCGCCCTGCTCAAGCTGCGGCGCTCGGAGTTGGCCCTGGCCGTGCAGAACCGCCAGGATGCCGAACTGAAGGCCCCATTCGTGGGCATCATTCAAGAGACGCACGTCGCCCCGGGCAGCTACGTCAACGTAGGGCAACCCGTGGCCGCGCTCGTGCGGACCGACCCCTTGCGATTCCGCGCCGGCGTGCCTGAGCGCAGCGCGATGGGGGTGGCCGTGGGCCAGCCGATTCGCATCCTGCTGGAAGGGCAGGTACAGCCGGTCGAAGCGCGCATTTCGCGCATCAGCCCGGCGCTCGACGTCAGCAGTCGAGCGCTGATGATCGAGGCCGACATTGACAACACCGCGGGGCGGCTGCGTACCGGGCTGTTCGCCGAGGCCGAGATTCTGGTCGATGCTGACCAGCAGGTGCTGGCAGTTCCCGCTAGCAGCGTCGTGTCGTTCGGCGGCGTGGAAAAGGTGTGGGCCGTCAAAGACAACCAGGCCGAGCCGCGGCAGATCCGCGTCGGTCGGCGCCAGGGCGAGATAGTCGAGGTAATCGAAGGGCTCGAGGCCGGCGAGATGATCGTCTACGAGGGCGACCAGGGGCGCGAGGGCGTGGTTCGCGCCGTGCGCCAGCCGAGCGAGGACCTGCCCAGCGGCGACCGCGCCGCCCTGTCGGGAGGGTGATTCACGCCCAATCCGTGTTTTGACGTTTTCGAGGGAATCGATCCTTGCAGTGGCTCGCTGAAGTTTGTGTCCGCCGACCGGTGTTTGCACTGACGCTGGTGCTCGCCATGGTCGTGGCCGGCGTGGCCGCGTACCAGCAGTTGGGGATCGATCGCTTTCCCGAGATGGATCTGCCGACGATCTTCGTCTTTACGACCTATCCCGGCGCCTCACCCGAGGAGATCGAGACCGAGATCACCCAGGTGCTCGAGGACGCCGTGGCCACGGTGGCGGGCATCGACGAGTTGCGTTCGCTTTCTCGCGACGGCAACTCGATCGTGATCATGAGTTTCAACCTGGATCGCGACATTGACGTGGCGGCCCAGGACGTGCGCGACGCCGTGGCCGGCGTGGCCAACCGGCTGCCGTTCGACTGCGATCCGCCGGTGGTCAGCAAGGCCGATCTCGATTCGTCGCCGATCCTCTCGCTGGCCCTCTCGGGCAACCGCGAAAGCCGCGAACTCTTCGTGCTGGCCGATCGCTACGTGAAGAACATCATCGAGAGCGCCCACGGCGTCTCCGAGGTGCGCATCGCCGGCGCGATGGACCGCGCGATCCAGGTCAACATCGAGGCCCGCCGCCTGGCCGCCTACGAGCTCTCGATCGTGCAGGTGCGCGAGGCCCTGGCGCGGCAGAACACCGACGTTCCCGGCGGCAAGGTCGACACGGGACCGCGTGAGCTCTCGTTGCGTACGATGGGCCGCGTGCGCGAACCTGAGGACTTTCTCGACCTCGTCGTCGCCAGTTCGCGGGGCACGCCGGTGCGGTTGCGCGACCTGGGCCAGGTGCGTGACGCCTCGAAGGAGGTGCGCACGCTCGCGCGGCTCGACGGCGAGCCGGCCGTGGTGCTGTACATACAACGGCAGTCGGGCACCAACACGGTCGAGGTGATTCAGGCCGTCAAGGACCGTCTCGACCGGTGCCGCGGGTTGCTGCCGCCGGACGTGGAGTTGAAAGTCATCCAGGATCAGTCGCGGTACATCAACGCGGCCATGCACGAGATTCAGGGGCACCTGATCACCGGCAGCATCCTGGCCACGATCGTCGTGCTGTTGTTCATGCGCTCTTGGCGCTCGACGCTGATCGCTGCCGTGGCCATCCCCGGCTCGATCATCTCCACGTTCGCCGTGATGCGGTTTCTCGACTTCACGCTGAACAACGTCACGATGCTGGCCCTGGTGCTGATGGTGGGTGTCGTGATCGACGACGCGATCGTCGTGCTCGAGAACGTGTATCGCTTCATCGAAGAAAAAGGGATGTCGCCCGTGCAGGCGGCGATCGAGGGCACGCGCGAAATCGGCTTGGCCGTGCTGGCCACCACGCTTTCGCTGGTCATCGTATTCCTGCCCGTGTCGTTTCTCTCCAGCGTCACCGGCCGCATGCTCTATCAGTTCGGCATGACTGCCGTGGTGGCGATCATGATCTCGATGCTGATCAGCTTCTCGCTGACGCCGATGATGTGTTCGCGCTTGTTGCGCCCCGTGAAGGCGGGAGCGGGCGGGCCGAGATCGCGCCGCGGCCCCTACCACTGGCTGGAGCTGGCATACGTCGGGTGCCTGCGGCTGGCCATGCGCTTGCGCTGGGGCGTGCTCGCGGTGGTCATCGTCGTGATCGCTTCGAACTTCTGGTTGTACGACATGGTGCACCAGGACTACGTGCCCACCAACGTCGACGAGTCGGAGTTCGAGATCCGGCTCACGGCGCAGGAAGGAGCCTCGCTGGCTGCGATGGACGAGACGACGCGAGCCGTCGAAGCCGAGCTGGAGGAAATTCCCGGTATCGTGCACGTGCTCACTTCCGTCGGGGGGCGGTTTTCCTCGGCGATGAACAATGCCGAGATCTACATCCAGGTCGAGGACATCGAGACGCGCAGCTTCAGTCTCGGGCGCCTCTGGCGCGAAACGCTCAACGGCCAGCCGATGGCCGCCTTCGAAGGCAACTACTCGCAGCGCGACGTGATGCACGCAGTGCGGCAGCGCTTGAGCAAGTTCGACGAGTTGACGCTCTCGGTGCGCAACCTCACCAGCCTGCGGCAAGGCGCTCCGGTCGACATCGACTTCGTCATCGAGGGTCCCGATATCAACGTGCTGGCCCGAGTCAGCGAAGAACTCCGCCAGCTCGTGGCGGCCGAGCCGGGCATCGTCGACACATACACCACGCTGCGCATGGACATGCCGGAGCTGCGCGTGGATATCGATCGCGAGCGGGCCGCGGCACTGGGCGTCGACGTGCAGGAAATCGCCGAGACGCTACGGATTGCCGTCGGCGGCGACGACCGCGCCTCGCGCTACCACGACGAGGAGGCCGACGATACCTACGACGTCGAGTTGCGCCTGGTCGGTATCGATCGCTCGAGCCGCAACGCGATCAGCCAACTGTACGTGCGCACGGGTCCCCAGGCGCTGGCCAACCGGCTTGTGTCGACCGGGCCAAGCGCGGCCGACGACTCACCCAGGCGATCGGAACAAAATCCATCGCTGACGCGGTTGGACAACGTCGTGCGATTCTACGACGCTGAGACTCCGCCGCGCATCGACCGCGTCGATCGCCAGCGGATGGCTGCCGTGCGGGCCAACCTGGGTCCGGGCTATGCCCTGGCCGACCGCATCGACGTCTTCAAGGCCAAGGCCGAAGAGATGGGCTTACCCCCCGGGTACGTCACTCGGGTGTCGGGCCGCGGCCGGGAGTTGGACCGCACGTTCAAGGATTTCGGCTGGACGTTTACGCTGTCGTTCATCTTCATGTACTTGGTGCTCGCCGCGCAGTTCGAGCACCTCGTGCATCCGCTGACCATCCTGATTTCGCTGCCGCTGGCGATTCCATTCGGCCTGCTGAGCCTGTTGATCGGCGGCGAGACGCTGAATCTCTACTCGGCACTCGGCATCCTGGTGCTGTTCGGCGTGGTGAAGAAGAACTCCATCTTGCAGGTCGACCACACCAACCAACTGCGGGCCGAAGGCATGGACCGGCTGACGGCCATCATCCAGGCTAATCGCGATCGCCTGCGGCCGATCCTGATGACTACGATCAGCTTCGTGGCCGGGCTGATCCCGCTGCTGATCGCGGCGGGGCCGGGTGCCGAAGAGCGCCGCTCCATCGCCGTGCTGGCCGTGGGCGGCCAGACGCTGTCGCTGCTGCTGACGCTGTTGGCCACACCGGTGATCTACTCGATCTTCGACGACATCTCGCGGCTTTTCGTCCGCGAGCGGGCCCAAGAGGGAGCCAGCCCGGCAACGCCGCCGGTGCCTCCGGTGGCGACCAAGCCGCCGCACTACGCAGAAGTGCCCGATCCGTCGACCGCCTAGCGCCTGGCGGTTAGCCGAGCGCCACGTCGAGGATCATCATCACGGCAAAGCCGCCCATCAGGCTGACGGTGGCCAGATCGACGTTGCCTGCCCGGTGCGACTCGGGAATCAGCTCCTCGACCACGACGTAGACCATTGCCCCGGCCGCAAAGCTGAGCGCATAGGGCAGAACCGGCGCCGCGAAGACGACCGCGGCGGCGCCGATCACGGCTGCCACGGGTTCGACCGCGGCGGAGAGCTGACCGTACCAGAAGCTCTTCAAGCGGCTGACTCCCTCGCCCCGCAGCGGCATGGCCACGGCCACGCCCTCGGGGAAATTCTGCAAACCGATGCCGACGGCCAAGACACAGGCCGCCGCGATGCTGCTCGAGGGCACCCCGGCGATCACCCCGCCGAAGGCCACGCCCACGGCCAGCCCCTCGGGAATGTTGTGCAGCGTGATGGCTGTGACCAGCAGAATGGCTCGGCGCCACGCGGTGTGGGGGCCTTCGGCCTCTTCGGTGGGAAACCCGAGGTGCAAGTGCGGCAGCGACTTGTCCATGATCCAAAGCACCGCGCCGCCGGCCAGAAAGCCGATCGTCGGCGGCAGCCACACCGGCAGTTCCCCCTGCTCGGAGATTTCGATCGAGGGGGCCAACAGCGACCAGTAGCTGGCCGCCAGCATCACGCCGCCGGAGAACCCCAGCATGGCGTCAAGCAGCTTGCGGTTGACGTCGCGCGTGAAGAACACGCCCGCGGCGCCGATGGCGGTGACCAACCAGGTGAACAGGCCGGCCAGCAGCGCCTGGGCCACCGGATGCAACGACGAGAACCAATCGAACAATAGTTGCATGCTGCTCAGGCGAACAGCCTGGCCATGGGCTTGCCTTCGGCTAGCTTGAAGGGCCGCCCCAGTCGATCGTGAATCTCGCGGGCCGGGTCGAGCCCCAGCACCCAGAAGAGCGTGGCGGCCAGGTCGGCCGGCGTGTGCGGCGTGCCCACCGGGTAGGCGCCGATGCGGTCGCTTTCACTATACACGCGGCCGCGACTGACACCTGCGCCCGCGAAGACGAGCGAATAGCAATCGGGCCAGTGGTCGCGCCCGCCCGGGCCGATGTTGTTGGTCTTCGGATTGGGCTTGCCGATCTGTGGCTTGCGCCCGAACTCGCCCGACCACACGACGAGCGTTTCGTCCAGCAGACCGCGGGCGTCCATGTCTTCGATCAATGCCGAAAAGGCCTGGTCTTCCGGTGGCATGAGCGTGTTTTTCATGCGGCGGAAGTTATCCGAATGCGTGTCCCAGCCGTCGCCGGGATTCGAGCCGCTGAAGCAGGTGACAAACCGCACGCCGGCTTCGATCAGCCGCCGCGCCAGCAGCAGGCTCTGACCGCTCTTGTGCCGCCCGTAGCGGTCGCGCAGTTTGTCGCTTTCTTGCGAGAGGTCGAAAGCCCGCTTCGATTCCGGCGAGCTCAACAGTGCGAACGACCGTTCGTAGAACTCGTCGCGCGCGGTCACTGCGGCATCTTGTTCGAGGTGCCGCACCTGGCCGTCGATGGCCGCCAGCAACTGCCGGCGATCGTCCAGGCGCGCCGAGTCGACGCGCAGGCTCAACTCTTCGACGTGAAAGTCGGGCTTGCTGGGATCGCGCTCGACGATCAGCGGATCGTACCGACTGCCGAGCATGCCGCCGGTCTGGCCCGGGCAGGTATATACCTGGTCGAAGGCGCGATGCGGCACCTGCACCGACACCGGCAACGTGCCGCTGCCGGGATCCAGCTTGGCCAGCACGGCTCCATAGTGCGGCCAATCGCTCGAACTGGCCCCCACCTGCACCTGGTCGCGCTCGCTCGTGCGACCGGTCAGTGCCAGGTACACGCCGGGGTTGTGATTGCTCGTGCGGTGGTGCATCGTGCGCACCACGGTCAGCCGATCGCACACCCGGGCGATCTGCGGCATGATGTCCGATACCCGCCAGCCCGGCACGGGCGTGGCCGTCGTACCGAACTCGCCGCGAATCTCCAGCGGTGCGTCGGGCTTGGGATCGAACGAGTCGATGTGACTGGGGGCACCATAGTGGTGGTAGAAGAGGATCGATTTGGCACGCGGCTTCACCCCGGCAGCTTCGGCCGCCGCCAGCAACCGCGGCAGCGACAGGCCGGCCAGGCCAATCGAGCCGATCCGCAGCAGCTCGCGCCGATCGAGACGAGCGAAGTCTCGGCAGCCGTCATGGCTTAGTTGACGTGTCACGCGCGGCATCTCCCCTTTTGGCGAGCCAAGGTACCCGCACAGTATGGGCCAAAAGGACGCGCGCGGTCAAGAAATGCCTAGTTGAACACCACCAATTGCCCGTCGCCGCCCGGGTCGCGGCGCTCCCACTCCTTGCGGGCTTCGCTCAGACCGTAGGCGCACAATTCGAATTCATGGCTCAGACGCTCGAGCAACTCGCTGTGCACGTCAGTCGCTTCCACCGGAATGGTGCTGGCGATGTGGTAGGCCCGCTTGCCGTGAGAACAGAAATCGCCGAAGCGATCCTTGGTCGAGCGCTTGCCGCGCGCCGCGTGCCCCAGGGCCTCGGGATAGACGCCGGCCCAAAAGAGGGCGAAGTCGCCGATCTGGCGGTGCACTTCGCGGCGGGCGTCGCCGACGTGGGCTTCGGCTTCGGCCAGCATCAGGGCCACTTCGCCTACGCGGCGGCCGGCCAGATCGCGCACGTTGTACAGGGCATCGGCCCGGGTGAAGCGGGTCAACAGGTCGGTGATGTAGTCGATCAGCGGCGGATCGGCGATTCCGATCCGTGTTTGAAACGCGTACTCAGCAACACCCGCGAAGAAGTCACGCAAAGGGACTTCAGGGCGATCGGCAGTCATGGACCACCTCTTCGATTCCGACTCGTTTGTCCAGTCCGGCAAATCGTCCGCCTCACTTGCATTTAAGTCGGCACGGCCGGGTGGGTCAAGTTGAGCCGGAATGCTCGTGAATTGCGTCACAATCCGTTTTCTCCGCCGCCTTAGCGTAAACAAGTCACCGCAAACAGCCGCGCGTGACGCGACCTGCCATTTCGCTATACTGGGGACACTCCGCCTGGTACTCGCGAGGAGACGACATCCCAATGTTCTCGCTCTTCGATCGGCCCTACTCGCTATGCGATCGCATCTCGCGGCGCGAGTTGATGCGCATCGGCGGGCTGAATCTGCTGGGCATGGCGCTGCCGTCGCTCTTGCGGGCCGACGCCCGGGCGGCTCCCGCGGCGGGCGATCCCACCTTCGGGCGTGCCAAGAACATTATCTATCTTTGGCTGCAAGGCGGCCCACCGCAGCACGAGACGTTCGACCCCAAGCCGCTGGCGCCGGCCGAAATCCGAGGCCCCTTCCAGCCGATCGCTACCAACGTGCCGGGCATCCAGTTCTGCGAGCTCCTGCCGCGCACCGCGCGCGTGGCGGACAAGATGGCCGTGGTGCGCTCGATGGCCACCGGCGACAACATCCACAGCTCGAGCGGCTACTGGGTGCTCACCGGCAATAAGCACACCTCGGGCAGCGCCCGCGAGATCAAGTCGAGCGACTGGCCCTACTTCGGTTCGATCGTCAAAATGCTCAAGCCGAGCGAGCGCGTGCCGGCACTCACCAGCGTCTGGGTTCCCGATATCATCCGCCTCAACGAGAACGTGACGCCTGCGGGGCAAACGGCCGGCTTCCTGGGCGCGCAGTGGGATCCCGACCGCTTCATCGGCGATCCCTCGAGCGCGAACTACGAGATCGAGGGCCTCGCCCTGCAGGACGGCATTTCCCCGCTGAGGCTCGAGCGCCGCGTCTCGCTGTTCGACCACGTTGGTCGCCACCTCGACGAGGCCGAGCGCTCGGCCGCCGCGCGCGACTTCGACAAGATTCGCCAGGCCGCCTTCGGGCTGTTGACCTCCGGGGCGGCTCGCGAGGCCTTTCGCATCCGCGACGAGCCCGACAGCGTGCGCGAGCGCTACGGCAAGAATCGCTGGGGGCAGTGCGTGCTGTTGGCGCGGCGGCTGATCGAGGCCGGCGTGCGACTGGTGCACGTGGGCTGGCCGCGCGAGCCGGGCGATTCGGCCGTGACCAATCCCATGTGGGATACGCACGCGCAGAACGCCGACCGCTTGCAGGACTTCCTCTGCCCGATTTTCGACGTTGGCTACTCGGCCCTGCTCGAGGATCTCGAACAGCGGGGCCTGCTCGACGAGACGCTGGTCGTGGCCGTGGCCGAGTTTGGACGCACGCCCAAAATCAACAAAGACGGCGGTCGCGACCACTGGGGCAACGTGTTCAGTTTCGCGATGGCCGGAGCCGGTATCAGCGGCGGGCAGGTGCACGGCTCGAGCGATCGCACCGGCGGTTACCCGGCCTCGGATCGCGTGCAGCCACCCGATCTCACCGCCACGATGTTTCACCTGCTGGGCATCGAGCACACGGCCACGTTTCACGATCGCACCGGACGCCCCCTACCGGTCACCGAGGGCGAGCCGATCCGGGCTTTGTTGGGATCGCGACCTGCCACGACGGAACGCACCGAGCCGGGAGGCGATCTCGCCCTGGTGCCGCCTTTTGACGAGCGACAGATTCGCGACGTCGATTTCGAAAGCGGGCGGCCGCTCGAGCCGCACGGCACCACGCAGCGTTTCAAGTCGTGGCAGGCTTCGCCGCTGGTCGGAAGTGCTGGTGCTGCACCGTGGGGGGTGGCATTGATCGACGATGATGCAAATTCCCGGAGCGGAAGAAGGCATGTTCGGCTCGGTTGGAGCCTGTCGGGCCGTGACGATCCGATCCTGCTGAAACCCGACACACTGCTGATGCTGTCGCAGGAAGTCCGCAATCCGATGGCCGGCACGTACCGGTTCGCCGTGCATGCCGCCGGCGGAGGATCGTCGGCCGAGGCCTATCGCAAGTGGTTTCTCAAGCACTTTGCCTGCCGGCTGACCATCTTTGCATTTATGGATTTGAAAAAGAACCATACCGAGCACGAGCGGTTCGCCTCAACCGAGTTTCGGCCGGCCTGGAGCGCATCGGGCAAGCCGAACTACGAGCGGTTTGAGGTGTCGGTCACGTTGCGCAGCCAGGACGGCGGGGCTATTCAGACGAATCGGGGCGTCGGCGTGGCTGTGCTGGTCGAAAAGAAGACGCCAGGAAAGCTCGCCCTGCCGTCCGGGAGCGGAGCATTCGTGCGAATTGACGACGTCGAGTTCAGGTTTGACGCGCGACAGCGTAACGACGATGTCGTGATCTAGTTTAGAACCGCAGCGCGAATGGGCGACCGCGCACGGCACATGAATGTGCCGGCTAAGGCAGTGCTGCCAGCAGGGTCGCTACATACTCTCCCACGTCGGCCAACACCTTTTCGCGCGGTTTGGTGGCGGCTTCGGCGATGCGGCGGACAATGGCCGAGCCGACGATCAGGCCGTCGGCCACAGGAGCCAGTTGCTTGACGTGTTGCGGCTGGCTGATGCCGAAGCCGATGCAGATCGGCAGCGGCGTTTGCTCGCGGAGCCAGCCGACGTTGTCGACCAGGCTTTGCGGCAATTCGGTGCGTTCGCCGGTGATGCCCGTGACCGAAACGTAGTACAGAAAGCCGGTCGAGCTTTCAGCGATGCGCAGGGCCCGGTCGCGCGGCGTGGTGGGCGTGACGAGTTGAATCAGGCTGAAGTCGGCCGCGCGGCACAGCTTCGCCAGCTCGCCCGCTTCGTCGGCCGGCAGGTCGGGCACGATCGCCCCGGCCACGCCGGCCCGCTGCGCATCCTCGACATAGGCCTTCAGTCCGTGCCGCAGCACGATGGCGTAGCTGACCATCGTGACGACAGGGCCCGACAGCTTTGGCGTTGCGCCGGAGAGCATTTCGAGGATCTGCGCGAGCTTGAGCTTGTGGTCCAGCGCCCGGGTGTACGAGGCTTGAATCACGGGACCGTCGGCGATCGGGTCGCTGTACGGAATGCCCAACTCGCACATGTGGCTGCCGCGCCTCATCAACTCGACCAGCACGGCGGCGGTGAATTCCAGGTCGGGGTCGCCGGCGGTGATGAACGGCATCAGGGCTTTCTGACCCTGAACGCGAAGCCGCTCGAAGAGTTCGTCGATCCGCGACATCGTGTTGAATCTTTCGGCGAGGCGACGGCTAGGTTTCTTTTCCGGTCAGCCGGGCGATCTCAGCGGCATCCTTGTCGCCGCGGCCCGAGAGGCAGACGACGATCACTTCGTCCTTGGGGCGGCCGGCGGCTAGTTCCATGGCTTTGGCCACGGCATGCGAGCTTTCCAGCGCCGGCAAAATGCCCTCAGCCTTGGCCAGCGCCCCGAAGGCGAGCAGCGCGTCGGAGTCCCGGCAACTGGTGTAGCTGACACGTCCGGAGTCTTTCCAGTAGCTATGCTCGGGGCCCACGCCCGGATAGTCCAACCCGGCCGAAACCGAATGCACGTCGCAGGTCTGGCCGTCCTCGTCCTGCATCACGTAGCTGAAGCTGCCGTGCAGCACGCCGGGCTGCCCGTACGAGAGCGGCGAGGCGTGCTGGCCCGGTTCGCCCGAGCGGCCGCCGGCCTCGACGCCCACCAGCTCGACCCCCTGCTCTTCGACGAAGGGATAGAACATGCCGGCCGCGTTGCTGCCGCCGCCGACGCAGGCCACGACCCGATCGGGCAGGCGGCCGATCTGGCGTTTCGCTTGTTCGATCGTCTCGCGGCCGATCACGGCCTGAAAATCGCGGACGATCCGCGGAAACGGGTGCGGCCCAACCACCGAGCCCAGAATGTAGTGCGTCGTCTCGACCGACGACATCCAGTCGCGCATCGCCTCGTTGATCGCGTCGCGCAGCGTGCGCGACCCGCCGGTCACGGGTCGCACTTCGGCCCCCAGCAGCTTCATGCTGAACACGTTGGGCTGTTGGCGACGAATGTCCTCCTCGCCCATGTACACGATGCAATCCAGGCCGAACCGGGCACAGGCGGTCGCCGTGGCCACGCCGTGCTGGCCGGCCCCGGTTTCGGCAATCACGCGTTTCTTGCCCATCCGAATCGTGAGCAGGGCCTGGCCGAGCGTGTTGTTGATCTTGTGGGCGCCGGTATGGTTGAGGTCTTCGCGCTTGAGGTAGATCTGCGCGCCGCCACACTCCTCGCTCAGCCGTCGGGCGTGATACAACGGCGACGGGCGGCCCACGTAGTTGTGCAACAGGTCCTCGAGCTCGGCCTGAAACGCTTTGTCCCGCTTGGCCTTCTCGTACTCGGCGGCCAACTCGTCGAGCGCCCGCATCAGCGTCTCGGGCACGTAGCGTCCGCCGAAATTGCCGAATCGCCCGGCAGCATCAGGCACGTGGGAGGAGACGGACATCGTGGGACTCAACGTGGAGGTTGGCGGCGCGTTTCCAAACGATTCATTGTCCTTCAGCGGTTCCCGATCGACAAGGCCCGCTCACCAGCCCGAAGCGCGAGTGAGGGTCGCGTCGTTCGTTTTTTCAGCACGGGCCGCTCGGTAATCAGCGCCGAGCGACCCTCGCTCGCGCCTCGGCCTGGTGGGCAGACACGTCGTCGCTAGAGCAGGTTCGAGGGGTGCCCCTCGCGGTCCACCAGCGGGAGGACCTGCGGCTGGTAGATCTGCGTATAGGCGTGGCCCTTGCGGTGGCCGTCGATCGCTGCCTGCGATTCCCAGTGCTCGTTGAGCATGAATCTGGTCGGCTCGGCGGTGGAGTGATAGACCTCGAAGCGGGCACAGCCGGGCTCGGTGCGCGAGTGCTTGCCGGCCTCGATCAGCAGGTTCTTGACGGTCTCGACATCCTTGGAGTCCTTGACGGTCAGTAGAACATTCAGGTACAGCATGAGGCGTGTTTTTCTCCATGGGGCGCGGGAAACTTCGTCGCCAGATTACCACAAAGCCGCGGTCCCGACGAGCAGCCCCGACGATGCCCGAGTTGCCCGAAGTCGAAACAATGCGCCGCGGCGTGCAAGCCATTGTCGGCAGCCGCATCGTCGACGTGCGCCGGCCGAAGTGTGCCAAGCGGCCGATCCTGGTCGCGCCCCGCATCGACTCCCTGTGTCGGCGCACCTGCGGATGCACGATCACGGCAGTCGATCGCATCGGCAAGCGGGTCGTCGTGCGGCTCGACTCGGGCGACGCGCTGGTGTTCGAGCCGCGGATGACGGGCCTGGTGCTCCTGGCCGCTCCGCCGACGCCCGAGCATCTGCGGCTGCAGGTCAAGTTGGCCGGCGGCGACATCGACGAACTGCTGTTCTGGGACCGCCGCGGGCTGGGCTCCGTGCGGCTTGTCTCGCCCAGCGAGTTCGCCGTGCGCTACGGCTCGGGCGACATCGGCCCCGATGCGCTGATGGTCACTGCCGACGAATTGCGGGCGCGGCTGAAGCACAGCCGCCGCGCGATCAAGGTGGCGCTGCTCGACCAAAAGGCGCTGGCCGGAATCGGCAATCTGTATGCCAGCGAGATGCTGCACGTCGCCGGGATTCACCCCGCCAAGCCGTGCGATCAACTGCGGCCGGCCCAGTGGCGAAAGCTGCACGCGGCGATGCACGAGGTGCTGGAAATGGCCATCCGCTACGAGGGCTCGACGCTCGGCGACGGCACCTACCGCAACGCCCTCAACCAGCAAGGCAGCTACCAGAACCACCACCGCGTCTACAACCGGGCCGGCGACGTGTGTCCCGGTTGCGGCAAAGCGACGATCGAGCGCATCGTGCAG